>Ga0209303_1000126_pt1 | contig 85266 bp, 81 predicted proteins | sample SidtaG_3_FD_187449 | JGI IMG/M metagenome (GOLD analysis project Ga0209303, IMG submission 187449) | Marine algal microbial communities from Sidmouth, United Kingdom - Sidmouth_Asex1 metaG (SPAdes) (version 2) | ecosystem: Host-associated > Algae > Red algae > Unclassified | place: Sidmouth...
GCCAACAACGCCAACGACTCACCATCCAACCGACGCGCTTTCACCACCCGACGAGCACCCATCGACAACACCACCATCACAACACCCCACAACACTCAAGCGTTGCACCCACCCCCTGAACCCAAGCTGACCCCAAACGTTACGGGTCTGGCACTTGGTGTTACTCAGAGCTTGGAGGGCCAGACTTTGCCCTTGGTGATCTTCTTGCCCTTGCGGCTGAGCACCCAGATGCTGCCCTTGCCCCAATCGGCAGGAGTCTCCACGACCATCCCTCGGCGGTGGAGCGCGCTGATCGTGGCCGGGATGATGTCGCCGTGGCTGCACAGCACCGAACCACCGCGCACTTCGCCGAGGAGGTCGAGTACCGGTTCGAACGGTTCGTGTTCGAAGAGACGGGGCTCCTCGATCACCTTGGCGTCGACGAGATCTCCCAGCGGTTCGAGCGTCTGCATGCAGCGGACGTACGCGCTCGAATAGAGATCGGTCACGCCCTTCTTCGCCAGCCGATCGGCGACTGCCTTCGACTGCCTCCAGCCACGTTTGCTCAGGGGCCGGTCGACATCGTCGCCCGTCCACAAGCGACGTTCGCCCGCCTTGGCGTGTCGCACGAGATAGATGGTGTCTGCCTTGCCCATGAAGCCCTCCGCCGGACTCGATTCAGCGTTCGCCGGTCAGTGTCGTGTGCCGGCTCGTCAACTGCTTGACCAGGAGGATCCACAACACGGCCGCGATCGCCGTCACGATGCCGCCGATCAGTGAGTACGAACTGGCCGATTCGACCGCTTCGGCGGCGAGGACCGAGGCATCTTCGCCTGCGGAGTCCAAGAAGGTCGAGATCGTGGCGCCGACCGTGAGCGCGAAGATCACCGCCGGGATGACTCCCTGGGCGATGAACCAGGCGAACACCAGCGGGTTGCCCGGGCTCGACTTCCAGGCCTCGGTTCCCGCCGGGCTGTCGGGGTCGCTGGCCTTCCAGAGTTCGCGAAGTTGCAGCATCGGGATGACGTAGAGAAATGGCGGAAGCACCCAACCGAAGACCGCGAAGAGCGGCGCCCAGGTCGTCCGACGACCGTGGACCCGGACGTTCTTGGCGATGCGGAACATCCAGATGACGCTCACGACGGCGGCGACGAGGCTGACGACGGTCGACACCAACTGGATTGCCTGCACCGAGGCGTACGAATCATCGAACTCGTCGACGGTGATGCGCCCGGCGATCAGATCGGCCGCCTCGTCCTGCACCGGTTGGATGAGGATCGCATTGAGCAGCCCGATCGCCCCAGCGAGCCCGACGAAGATCATCGAGGCCTTGGCGATGCCGCCGACGCGGCTGACGGTGCCGCTGACGGGAGTCGGCCCGGTCTGGTAGGGCGTGTAGCCGGGCGGCGGGGTGAGGCCGGGCGGAGGCGGAGGGGGTGGCGGAGTGGACGAGCCTGCGAACGCCGGTGGGGTCGGCGGGGGTTGTGGACCGTCTCCCGGCGGGGGAGGGGGCGCAAAATCGCCGTTCGTCATGCGGGCAATGTAGTCGCGATCCGGAGAACCTGCGCCAGGGGGCACCGTCGGCGACGAGACGTCATTTCGCGTCAGACCATCGACCGATGACGGAGGTGTCGGCGACGAATCGCACGGCCACCTTCGATGCAGGAAGCCAGCGCTGTGCGGCCTCCTGAAGGCACGCGTCGACCATCGCAGCGGTGGCCTCGGCCCCGGCGTCAGGAGTGTGGACCACGATCTCGTCATGGAGGCAGAGGACGATCCGCGCTCCGAGGTCGGAGCCGCGGGCGCGCACGAGCGCGGCCCACACCTTGAAGAACTCGGCAGCCGCGCCCTGCACGACCGCGTTGCGGCCGTAGCGACCGCGCGCAGCCGCCCGCGAACGCGTGTCGCGGTCGTCGACGTCCATCGCATCGTCGACGGCGCCGCCGTCCGACATCGCGACCCTGCGGCCTCCGAAGGTCTGCAGGTCGTGGCCGCCCTGGGCGGCTTCGTCGGCGGCACGGAGATGACCCATCGCCACCGGGTACTCGCGCTCGAGCCCGCGCAGGGCCTCGGCGCCCTTCCCCGTCGTCTGGCCGTACATCGCGCCGAGCACCGCCACCTTCGCGATCTCGCGCTCGACGCCGAGGCGTGCGGCGACCGGTGCGTACATGTCGGCGTCGTGGGTTGCGCGAGCGAGCGTCGAGTCGGCCGACACGGCTGCGAGGATGCGGGGCTCGATCTGGCCGAGGTCGGAGCGCACGAAGGTGTGGCCCGGTTCGGCGACGATCGCCGGGCGCATCTCCGACGGCATGTTGTGCAGGCCGGCAGTCGCCGTCATTCGTCCGGCGGCCCCGTCGGACCCGCTCCACAGTCCACGCAGCCGACCGTCGTCGCCGACGTGTTCGTCGATCCAGGGGTAGCCGAACGTCGTGCGAATCCGCTCGGCCCGCCTCCATCGCAGGAGATCGTCGATGATCGGGTGGGCGTCGCGCATCCGTTCGAGCCGCCACGCCCGGGTGTCGGGAACCTCGATGCCGACTCGGCGCAGCAGTGACTTGACCTGATCGGGGCTGCGCAGGTCGACGTCGGAGCCCGCGGGCAGGTGGGCCAGCACGGGGGCGTCGAGTTCGCGGAGGCGAATGATCTCGTCGGCCGCGTCGACGGGGCGTGGGCCGACGAAGCCGGCGACGATCGATTCGCCGATCGCCCGGTCGAACGGCAAGCCTCGGCGTTCGAGTTCGGCGCAGATCAGTTCGGCCGCCGACTCAGACAGCGCCGTCGCCCGGTGCCTGGCGTTGGCATCGTCGTCGGCCGCTCGGTTGTCGAGCAGTGCGGATTGTTGATGCCCGAGATCGAGGGCGAGGCGCGCCCACGAGGCGATTCGATGGGGCGAGGCGCTCCACGCACCCTCCACCCAGTCGGGTCGGAGGTGGCCATCGGGGCGGACCGGCTCGTCCTCGTCGCCGAGTTCGTCGACCTGTGTGAAGAGATCGACCGGCGCGTCGTGGGGGATCGTGGCGGGGTCGAGACCGTGGAGGTGCGCCCACACCACGTCGGGCGAACTCCTCCACCCTCCGGCGAGGAGCCGATGCACGCCGGCGAGGTCCCAGCATCGTGCGGGCCGGATGCCCAGTTCGAGCATCGATCGGGCGGTCGCCTTCGACCACCACACCCACCGGGGGGCGACCTCGGATTCGATCCGCTGGAGTTCGGCGGCCATCTCCGAGGCCGAGACGAACCCGGGCAGGTCGTGCGTGTCGGCGTCATCGGGCACGAGGGCGGCACCGAGCCCGGGAGCGATCGCGATCGCGATCATCAACCCCAGCCGAGTTCGTGGAGTCGGTCGTCGTCGATGCCCGCCGCATGGGCGACTTCGTGGATGACCGTCACGTACACCTCGTCCATCAGGTCGTCGATGTCCTCGCACATCTCGCAGAGGGCGAAGCGGTAGATCGACACGACGTCGGGGCCTTCCTGGCCGGTCCTTTCGGTGTGCGGCACACCTTCGTACAGGCCGAGGAGGTCGTGCTCGTCGGGGTTGCGGTCGACGACCTGGACGACCACGTTGTCGAGGACGTGCGCGAGTTCTTCGGGTAGATCGTCGAGCGCGTCGGCCACCATCCGATCGAACTTGTACTTCGGGACGATGTCCACGTCGGCGACGCTACTGGGGAGGGCGATCCGGCTGGCATGCTGGACTGATGGACGATGTCGAGACGCTCAGCCGTGCTGCCGACCGATTCGACGAGTTGGCTGAAGCCGCCGATCTGATGGGCGACGACTCGGGTTCGCTCCGCCTCCGCCAACAAGCCGAACGAGCCCGTCTCGACGCCCTCGCGCTCCTCGACGAACCGTCTCCTCGTGACAGGTCAGACCCGCAATGAGACGTCAGATGACCTTGAGGGCGTCGGAGTAGATCTTCTTCGGCTTCATGTCGACGGCGATCGTGCGGGCCATCTCCCGAAACGCCTTGGCCGTCTCCGACCCGGGATCGACCGCCGTGACCGGGCGCCCGTCGTCGCCGCCTTCGCGCAGTGCCGTGGTGAGCGGGAGCTTGCCGAGCAGCGGTACGCCGAGTTCGTCGGCGAGTTCTTGACCGCCTCCCGACCCGAAGATCTCGTAGTTCTTGCCGTCGTCGCCGGTGAAGTACGACATGTTCTCGATGATGCCGCGGACGGGAAGGTTGACCTTCTCGGCCATCGCCGCCGACATCGCCGCGACCTTCTGGGCAGCCGGCTGTGGCGTCGTGACCACGAAGACCTCGCCGCGCGGCAGGTACTGCGCGAGGGAGAGTGCGATGTCGCCGGTGCCGGGCGGCATGTCCACGAGGATGAAGTCGGGCTCGTCCCAGAACACGTCGGTGAGGAACTGTTCGAGCGCCTTGTGCAGCATCGGACCGCGCCAGATGACGGCTTGGCCCTGCGGCACGAAGTAGCCCATCGAGATGCAGCGCACGCCCCACATCTCCGGTGGGATGAGCATCTCGTCGATCACGACGGGCTCACGGTCGGTGCCGAGCATGCGTGGGATCGAGTAGCCGTAGATGTCGGCGTCGAGGATGCCGACGGAGTGGCCCTGCTCGGCGAGTGCGACGGCGAGGTTGGTCGTGACGCTCGACTTGCCGACGCCGCCCTTGCCCGACGAGATGAGCAGCGGACGTGTCTTGGAGGAGTTCTTGGCGAACGGGATCTCGCGCCCCTCGGCGTGACCGTGCGCCTGGTTGGCGCCTGCCGACGAACCGGCGTCGCCGTGCAGGGTCTTGCGGAGGTCTTCGCGCTCCTGGTCGGTCATCACCGTGAACTCGAGGTCGATCGACTCGACGCCATCCAGTTCGGTCGCCGCATCGGACACGCGGCGCGTGATCTCGCCCTTGAGCGGGCAGCCGGGAACGGTCAGCGCGATGAGCACGCCGACGACACCGTCTTCGCGGATCTGCACCGCCCGCAACATGTTGAGGTCGACGATCGATCGGTGCAGTTCCGGGTCTTCGACCGGACGGAGTGCTTCGATGACCTGTTCTTCGGTCACGGGTGTGCTTGCCATGAACCCAGTGTGGCGATGCGTCTCCGCTTTACCACCGTGCCGCACGGCTGGGGTCGGAAGGGAGCCCGAGTCGGATCGGCCCGTGTGGCCGTGCGAAGGTCACTCTCCTATGACCGGATGGCGGCGTACTCTCCGACGCGAGCCATGACCTCGTCGTTCGACTTCTCGAGTGCGCCACAGTCGAAGGGTGGCTGCGGGTCGTACTCGACCATCAACTGAGCAGCCTCGGCAGCGGTCCGATCGACCAGCAGTTCGACCAGCCGCAGCGCCATGTCGATGCCCGACGACACCCCCGCCGCCGTGATGATCCGCTGATCGAGGTGCTCGACCACCCGGTCGGTCACCGCGACTGCGCCCTGCTCGCCGAGGATGTGGCGCGCGCCCCAGTGCGTCGTGGCGGTCAGGCCGTCGAGGATGCCCGCTGCTGCGAGGACGATCGACCCGGTGCACACCGACGTGGTGTAGGTGGTCGTCGGATGGACCGCTCGCACCCAGTCGAGGACCCGTTCGTCATTCATCAGGACACGCGTGCCGTGGCCGCCGGGGAAGACGACGACGTCGGGAGACATGTGCTCCTCGAAGGTCCCGTCGGCCTCGATGCCGAGCATCCCGTTCTCGGAGCGCACGACCCCGCGCTCGTGACCGATGAAGGTGATGTCGATCTGCGGAATGCGCTGGAGCACCTCGTACGGGCCGATGCCGTCGAGCGCGGTGAACTGCGCGAAGAGAGGGATGACGACCTGGATGCTCATGAGATGGGCTGCTGCTTTCTGGCTCTGGATGGGATGGCGGAGTTGTTCGGAGAGGGGGAGTGGGAGAAGCGTTGGTCATCCGGCCTCGGGGCTGACGCCGATGTGGCGGTGGAGCGAGCGGCGTCGGGTGAGCCACCGGTCTCGGCCGGATACGTGTTCACACCGGCGAACACCTCGGCGGGGCCGGTCACAGCGCAAGACCGGACTTCTCCGACGGCGTCGATCACGATGCGATGCACGTGACCATCGTGCGTCAGCGATGCGATGGCGTCAATGTCAGGCCCTCCACGAATCGCGCCATCGTGCGGTGTCTGACGTGACGTGTCCGAGGTTGCGTGACTCGATCGGGGAGATCCGGCCGCTCCTGCGCCGCGCCAGGGCCGGCGGTTCACGCACCCGCCGCGCATCGAGCCCGGCGGGTCCTCGGGCGGTGCCGGTATCGTCTCGTTCGTGGACGTACGCATCGGTGTGACCCAGGCCCCTCGCGAGATCAACATCGAACTCGCCGACGACGCGGATCGTGACGATCTGAAGAAGCGCATCGAAGCCGCGCTGGCGGGCGCTGCCGACGTGCTCGCCATCACCGACAAGCGCGGGAACGAGTCGTTCATCCCCAGCGCGAAGATCGCCTACGTCGAGCTCGGCTCGGCCGAGGGTGCGCGTTCCATCGGCTTCGGGAGTTGACCCGTCGCTGTCGGGGTACACCGCTCGTGTGCCACGGCAGCCCGATCCCATGACCGACCTGCTCGACCTCGAATTCCTCTTCGTCACGGGCAAGGGCGGAGTCGGAAAGACCACGGTTGCTGCTGCGATCGCAGAGGTGGCTGCCCGTCGCGGCCAACGCGTGCTCGTGTGTGAGATGGACGCCAAGGGAGCGCTCGCCACGGCCTTCGAGCTGTCGGAGTTGCAGTTCGAACCGACCGAGGTCGAACCGAACCTCTTCGCGATGTCGATGAGCACCGAGGACTCGTTGCGTGAGTACCTGCGCCTGTTCGTGAAGATCCCGTTCATCGGCCGGATCGGACCGCTGGCATCGACCTTCGACTTCGTTGCCGACGCTGCGCCGGGCGTCAAGGAGATCCTCGCCGTCGGCAAGCTCGCGTGGGAAGTGAAGGAACGTCATTACGACCTCGTGGTCGTCGATGCCGAGGCGTCGGGTCATGTGGTCAGCCAGATCGGAGCGCCGAAGGTGATCGCCGACCTCGTCCAGGTCGGCGTCGTGCGCGATCAGACGCAGTGGATGCTCGACATCCTCGAAGACCCCGCACGCACCGGCGTCGCCGTGGTCACCACCGCCGAGGAGATGCCCGTCACGGAGTCGATCGAGCTCCTCGGACGCCTCACCGCAGAAACCGGGACGCACCCGACCGCCGTCATCGCGAACCGGGTGCTGCCGGCCATGTTCGCCAAGTCGGAACTGGGCGTCGCGGAGCAGATGACCGACGCCGTGCCGGTGCTCGCCGATCACATCGGGCCGGGCGCCGACGCGGTGGTGCGAGCGGCCACGATCGTCGAATCGCGACGCTCGATCGGCGCCGGTCATCTCGACCGGCTACGTGATGCCGTCGACGAGTCCGACTCGGTGAATGACCTGCCGATCGTCACCGTGCCGGAGCTGTTCTCCCGAGGTCATGGCCGCCGTGTCGTGTCGCTCGTCGCCGACAGCCTCGACGAGGAGTTGGCGTGATGGCCAAACGGGAGCGGGCGTCGCCGTCGAAGTCCGCGTCGAAGGGTGAGCGAGCGTCGGTCGATGCGCTGCTCGCGAGCCGCGAGATGATCCTCGTCGCCGGGTCGGGCGGTGTCGGCAAGACGACGGTCGCCGCAGCCCTCGGACTCGCTGCGGTCGAGCGGCAGCCCGGCCGGGTGCTCGTGTTGACGGTCGACCCGGCCCGCCGCCTCGCCACAGCACTCGGGCTCGAAGCGTTCGGGAACACGCCGGTCAAGATCGACGCCGACGCGTTCACCGAAACAGGGATCGAGGCGCGCGGTGAACTCCACGTCGCGATGCTCGACACCAAAGCGGGGTGGGACGAACTGATCCGGCGGCACGCCCCCGATGCGAAGACACGCGACGCCGTGCTCGCCAACCCGCTGTACCAGAACATCACGAGCCGCTTCGTCCACAGCCACGACTACCTGGCGATGGAGCAGCTCCACGACCTGCACGCCACCGGCGACTACGACCTCGTGATCGTCGACACTCCACCGTCGCGCAACGCGCTCACGATCCTCGACGCACCGGGACGCATGGCCGACTTCTTCGGCAGCCGCCTCCTGCGCTGGCTCACGGTTCCGTACCGGTCGCGGCTCTTCACCTTTGCGTCGAAACCCTTTTACCAGGTGGCCGATCGCGTTCTCGGCTCCCGATTCCTCGAGGACATCGCCGATTTCTTCGTGCTGTTCCAGGCAATGGAGTCGGGGTTCGTGAAGCGGGCCAACGAAGTCGAAGCGCTGCTCGTCGACCCGCGCACGGCCTTCGTGGTCGTGTCGACGCTCGAAGCGGCGCCCGCGCACGAGGCGGCGTACCTCGCCGAGTCGCTCGCCGAACGCAAGATGGCGATCGGTGCCGTCGTGGCCAACCGGGTCCTGCCGGCGACGCTCGCCACGTCGGCTGCGTCGGCGGCGGCGGAGCGCCTCGAGGAACTGACCGGGCCCGACGCCGAGGAACTCGACGCCGCCCAGTTCGACACCGACTGGCTGTGTGAGGCGGTCGCCACCGAACTCGGCGCGGGCGCCGACGTCGTCGACAGCGTGCTGCACCAGATGGCCGTGCGGTTCGACGATCTGGCGATGGTGGCCGCTCGCGAGGCCGCACGACGCAACGATCTCGACGAACTGTCGAGCACCTCGGTGTCGATTCCGTGGCTCACGGGCGACATCCACGACCTTTCAGGGCTCGCAGTTCTCGCCGGTCACCTCCGCGGCCGCTCCGATGAGGCAGAATCGCCGTGATGACGTCGCTCGCTGACCTCTGCCGCGCCCACACGTCGCTCGATCGAGCCGACATCGACCACCTCCACCGCCTGACTGCGGAGTGGGCTTTCCTCGCCGACCTCTGTTTCGCCGACCTGCTCCTGCACGTCCAATCCGACGACGGCCGATGGATGATCGTCGACCAGGTCCGTCCCGCGACCAACCAGACGATGTACGCCTTCGACTTCGTGGGGAAGTGGGCGTCGCAGGCCGAGCAATTGATGACGCAGGCCGCACAGACCGGTGAGGTGGTGGTCGGTGACATCGAGTTGAACGTCGCTGTGGTGAGCGGCGAGGAGTCGATGGCGCGCGCCGTGGCGATGCCGGTGAGGAGCCTCGACGGCAAGCTCATCGGCGTACTCACCAAGGAGTGGGTCGTGCGCTCGGGGCGCAGTCTCGGCGAACTCGAACGCAACTATTCGCTGATCTTCGACGAGTTCGCACACATGATCGGGTCGGGCACCTTCCCGTTCCCCGGTCGCGTGGCCGATTCCAGTTCGGCGCCGCGCGTCGGTGACGGCGTCTTGATGCTCGACGGCGACGCCACCGTCACGTACATCTCGCCGAACGCCAACTCGGCGCTGCACCGTGTCGGTATTCATGCCAACCCGGTCGGGATGCGCCTCGCCGAACTCGGCTTCCACGACGGACCCGCTCGCCAGGCGTTCGAGCGGCGCGAGCCGGTGATCGAAGAGTTCGAACAGGGCGCCGACGTCACACTGCTGGCCCGTTGCGTGCCGCTGCTGCGCGGGAGTGGCGATGCGGTGACCACTCACGGCGGACTGCTGCTGATCCGCGACGTCACCGAACTTCGCAAGCGAGACCGGTTGCTGCTGTCGAAGGACGCGACGATCCGCGAGATCCACCATCGGGTGAAGAACAACCTGCAGACGATCTCGTCGTTGTTGCGCCTGCAGGGCCGACGACTCGAGAGTGCCGAGGCCAAAGCTGCAGTCGCCGAATCGGTGCGGCGGATCCGCACGATCGCTCTCGTCCACGAGTCGCTGTCACGCGAGCCGGGCGACGACATCGCGTTCATCGAAATCGTGCGACCGCTGCTCAGGCTGGCCGAAGAGGGCCTGCAATCGCCGGACCGCCCTGTGCGGTTCTCGGTGAGCGGGTCGGGCGGTCGTGTGCCCGCGCATGCCGCCACGCCGCTGTCGGTGGTGCTGACGGAGTTGCTCCAGAACGCCGTCGACCATGGGTTTCCCGAGGCATCGGGTGGCGGATCGGTCGCCGTCGTGCTGGACCACGACGGGGAGAACCTCACGCTGCGCGTGACCGACAACGGGCGCGGTGTCGAGCCAGGCTTCGACCTCGACGGCGCAACCGGTCTCGGTCTGTCGATCGTGCGCACGCTCGTCACGACCGAGCTCAACGGGACGATCGAGATGCGCCCGGCGACGCTGCGCGACCTCGAGATCGTGTCGCTCGGTGACGGCAGCGACCACAGTCACGGGACCGTCGTCGAACTCCGGGTCCCCACCGCCGACGACTGAGTAACGTCCAGGGTCTGACCCGGACCGTTACCGACCCGTGGCGTTATGCCGTGTGTTGGCGTGCGGCGCGAGCGGCGGCGACACGCTGGCGGCGGATGACACGCCGCTCTTCTTCGGTCAGGCCGCCCCAGATACCCGAGTCCTGGTTGGTGTCGAGGGCGAAATCGAGGCAGTCCTGCGAGACGCTGCACTCGTCACAGGTGTTCTTGGCAGCGTCGATCTGGACCAGTGCGTTGCCGGTGGTGCCGACCGGGAAGAACAGTGCCGGATCGGTGTCACGGCAGACGGCGTCGTCGCGCCAGTCGTAGTCGGCAGCTCCGAGAGCAAGGCTGGACGCAAGAATCGACACGTGTGGAGTCCCCTGTGTTGTGGTCGGACCGTCGACGAAGACGGTCGAAGTGATGGTTCGACAGGGTGTCACCAAGGCGCCCCCCGCCGGACGAAAACGTAGGCGCGACCGAGGCCGTACGCAAGGGGCTCTTTTCGAGCGTGCTCGCGATTCGTCGTCGTCGGCGATACTGGACCCATGAACGTCATCGGACACCGCGGAGCGTCGGTCGCCCAGCCCGAGAACACCCCCGAGGCGTTCGCGGTCGCCGACGGGATGGGTGCCGACGGGGTCGAACTCGACGTCCGTCTGGCGGACAGCGGCCGTGGTGACGCGCGACTCGTCGTTTTCCATGACGCACTGCCGAGCGACCCGGAATCGATCGATGCCATCGTCGGTTTCGACGCGGTCCTCGACGCCTGCGGCTCGCGCATGCTCGTCAACGTCGAGATCAAGAACGACACAGAACACCTCGACCTGGAAGCCTCTCTCGCAGTCGTCGCCCCGACACTCGAAGTGATGCGGGAGCGCGGACCTTCCTGGATGGACCGTTGGCTCATCTCCTCGTTCTCGCTGGCGACGATCGATCGGTGTCGCGAGTTGGCGCCTGAGATCCCGACCGCCTACCTCGTGACGGCGGTCGATGACGAAGTCATCGCGGCAGCCGTCGAGGGTGGTCATCGAGCGATCCACCCTCACGCAGTGCCGCTCACCGGGGAACAGGTCGAGCGGTGTCGCTCGGCCGGTCTGCACGTCAACGTGTGGACGTGCAACGACGCCGACCGCCTGGTCGAGTTGGAATCGGTCGGTGTCGACGGGGTCTGCACCGACGTTCCGGACGTGGCTCTCGCCGCGCTCGGTCGAGACGCCACACCGCAGCCGAACCCGAGTTGGTGGCGACCGGCCGACTGAACGCATGACCGGTCACGGCTGAGGCCCCGGACGTCAGGGGCCTGGCTGAGCAGACCGAGACAGCTGCGACTGCGAACGCCGGTACCGATGAGATCGAACGACCGGGCCAGCGGCGATCGCGGACGCGACGAGGGTCTGGCCGAGGGTCAATTCGAGCGCGGGAACACGAGCCGTACGGCTTCGGGAACGTGGACGAATTCGAGCCGAGTCGTCTCGCCGAGTGCGTCGCCGTCGAGTTGGTAGGGGAAGGGCGTCGGATGCTCGATGAGCAGTTCGCTCACGTCGGTACGCACGTCGAGGTGGCCTGACGGCTGCACGCCGCCGCCTTTCAGTGCTCCCGACAACGAACGCAGGATGGCCCCCGCCCTCATCGTCGAGAACGAGATCGCCACGAGTCCCCGATCGAGCCCGGCGTCGGGTGACAGATCGAGGGGTCGGTTGCCGAGGTACGTGTAGGGGTTCGTGTTGAGCACGACCGTGAAGTAGCCGTCGTCGAGCGTGGGGCCGCCGTCGCCCGACACGCTGAAGTGTGGGCGCTTGCGGTCATATCCACGCGCCCACGTGGACAGCCCGGCGTAGACGAAGAGCGGGTGTCCGAGCCAGCGCTTGAGCGACCCGCGTCGTTCGACCTCCTGCACGACGGCGGCGTCGAATCCCACGCCGGTGTGGAAGCAGAAGTAGCGACCGTTGACCTGGCCGAGCCCGATCGGCCCGGAGTCGCCGGCGTCGATCCCGGCGACGAGTTGCTCGACGGCTTCGACCGGGTCGTTGGGAAGGCCGAGGGTGCGGGCGAACACGTTGGTCGAACCGCCGGGGAGGACGCCGAGCGCTGTGTCGGTGCCGGCGATCCCGGTGGCGACCTCGTTGAGCGTGCCGTCGCCGCCGTAGCCGATCACGACGTCGACGCCGCGGCGTGCCGCATCGTGGGCGAATCGGGTGGCATGGCCCCGGCGGTTGGTCTCGACGACCTCGACATCGTGGCGTTTGGTCTGGCGCCCGGACCGCTCGGCGCCCTCGCTCAACCGGCGATGCACGACCACCGTGTTCCGCGCCGTCACCGATGAGGCGAACGAGTTGACGATGAGCATGATCCGCAAGCCCGCGAGGGTAACGCCCTCATGTGATCGGGTGTCTCGTGCCGCTCGGGTGTTTCGTGCAGCTTCGGGTGAAGGAGACACCCGAAGCCCACCGAACACCTGGAACCGGCACGCACACACCCGGACGTCGACCCACACGCCCGGGACCGCTGCTGCGGACGTCACAGGGGCTCGATTTGGGTCGCGTAGTAAACCGGGCGGTAACTTCTAGGGATATGAACGTCATCGTCTGTGTGAAACAGATCCCTGATCCGGCGCTGCCGGGTGAGCTGGATCCCTCGACCAACACGCTCAAGCGCGACGGGAAGCTCATCCTCGATGAGTCCGACAGCTACGGCGTCGAGATGGCGCTGCAGCTCGTCGGAACCGCCGGTGGCGGCTCGGTGACGCTGATCTCGATGGCGCCCAACGACGAAACGTCGGGCCTGCGTACGGCCCTCGCCATGGGCGCCGAGAAGGCGGTTCTCGTCTCCGATCCGTCCCTCGCCGGCGCCGATGCGCTGACGACTGCCAAGGTGCTCGCCGGTGCGGTCGGCAAGGCGGGCGACTACGACCTGATCATCGCTGGAACCGAGTCGTCCGACGGCTACACGGGCACCGTGCCGGAGCAGATGGCCGAAGTGCTCGGGCTCCCGTCCGTCACGTTCGCCAAGACGATCGCCGTCGACGGTTCGGCCGTCAAGGTCGACCGCCAGACCGAGTCCGGTTACGACGAGGTCTCCTGCTCGCTTCCCGCCGTGGTGTCGGTCACCGCCGGTGTGGTCGAGCCCCGCTACCCCAGCTTCAAGGGGATCATGGCGGCCAAGTCCAAGCCCGTCGAGACCGTCACCGCCGCCGACCTCGGCGTCGAATCGGTCAGCTGGGCACAGTCCATCACCGACGTCACCGACGCTCCCGCCCGCGAAGCAGGCGAGATCATCGAAGACGACGGTGAAGCGTTCGAGAAGATCGTTGCATTCCTCGACAACCTGAAGGTGATCTGATCATGGCCATTTCCAACATCTGGGTCTTCTCCGAGACCACCGCCGAAGGCGCACCGTCGTCGGGCACCCTCGAACTCCTCACCAAGGCCAACTCGCTCGGTGGCACGGTCACGGCATTCGTCGTCGGCGCAGCCGGTGACGCCGCCGCTGCGTTCGCCGATCACGGCGCTGCCAAGATCTACGAGACCGGTGACCTCGCCGGCGCCCTGCCGGGCGCTGCGGTGTCGGCCGCGATGAAGGCCGTCATCGACGGCGGCGATTCGCCCGACCTCATCATGTTCCCGCAGAACTACGAGGGTCGCGACGTCATGTCGCGCCTGTCGGTCAAGCTCGACCGCACCGTGCTCACCAACTCGACCGACATCGCCGTCGATGGCGACTCGGTCAGCGTCACGACGCCGATCTTCGGTGGGGCGAAGCTGGTCACCTCGACCTTCACGGGTGAGACCCCGTACCTCGCAGCCTTCCGTCCGAAGAGCTTCGAGCCCGCCGGCGGCGCCGGTGGAGCGGGCGACGTGTCGGCGGCCGTAGTTCCCGACCTCGGATCGACCGGGGGCGCGACCGTCACGGCTGTCCACGTCGAAGAGACCTCCGGCCCGAAGCTCGACGAGGCCGCAGTCGTCGTCGGCGGCGGTCGTGGGCTCGGCGAGGCAGAGAAGTTCGACATGATCGAGTCGTTGGCGAAGGCACTGAAGGGCGCTCCCGGCGCCTCGCGTGCGATCGTCGACGCCGGTTGGGTTCCGTACAGCTACCAGGTCGGCCAAACCGGCAAGGTCGTCAAGCCGACGGTCTACATCGCAGCGGGGATCTCAGGTGCGACGCAGCACATGGTCGGCATGAAGGGCTCCAAGAACATCATCGCGATCAACAAGGACAAGGAGGCACCGATCTTCGGTGTCGCCGACCTCGGCATCGTGGGTGACGTGCACAAGGTTCTTCCGCAACTCCTCGAAGCACTCGCTGCCCGCAGCTGATCTCGAACACCCTGAACTGATGGCGGCCGGGCTCTTCGGAGTCCGGCCGTCGTCGTCGTCGTCGGCCCCGATCCTCCGCGTGGAGATCGGTGTCTGACACGAATCTCCGCGATCCTCCGCGTGGAGATCGGTGTCTGACACGAATCTCCAACGAATCTCCACGGGTCAGGTGGTGTGGTCGGAGGCGACGATCGCCCAGGCGACCCCCTCGTCGGGGTCTTCGATGGCGATCTGGAGCGACCAGCCGACGTCGGGCTCGAATGCGTTCCAGCGGAACCAGTCGAACTCGTCGACGAGTGATCCGAGTTCGTCGGGGTCGATGGGCCAGTCGTCGAGCCGATCGCCCAACGCCGCCAGCAGCCACCACGCACCGAATCGACCCGCCGCGGCGCCGCGTCGGCGGCCGTGGGCGCCGCCGCTCGCGCCGGCCCACGCGAGCCAGGCGATCGCGTCGTCGGAACCGAGTGGGCAGATCCGAGCCCGCCGGAGCCCGAGCGCACCGAGCGCATCGGCGACCGTGCCACTCACGCACACCGATTCGGATCGACCGTTCGACTCGACCGTCCACGGCTCGACCAGTTGCCGCACGGCGAGTTCGACCTCGTCGTCGAGTTCTTCGGCCCCCGTCGTGGGAATGATCTCGCTCCAGTCGTCAGGCAGGTCGGGCATCGGATACTCGGCGTCGTTGTCGCGATACGTCGCCACCGCGTAGTCGGGCTCCCACTCCTGCAACCGTGTCGGGATGTCGAGAACGGGGGCGAGGTCGGGGCTGTCGACCGGCTCACCTCGGATGACCCGCTCGTGTGCCACGAGTGCAGCGCGCGGGCCGTGGTCGAGTTCGGCCTCGAGATCGCCCCACGTGTGGTTCTGCCCAGCGACCTCGGTGAGCGGTCCGATCGTGAATCGACCCGACAGCCCGTCGGACTCGTCGAGCACGGCGGCGACGTACTCGGCCGGTGCGAGCAGGGCGAGGCGGTACTCGGCGAGCGTCGCGGCGGGCCAGAGCTGGCGACCGGTCTCGACAGCCTGGCGGGAGCGGTCACGAACCCGCAGTAGACCGGCCCAGTCACGTGACGCGCCTCGGTCGTCGATCATCCGCACGAGACCGTCGAGGTCGGCGCGGTGGATCAGTCCGTCGAGATCATCGTCGGGTACGTGATGATCGTCCATCGGCGCAGTGTGTCACCGATCGGGTCGTGACTCGATGCAGGACGTCGCGCCGCTCGATTCGGCGGACATCGCGATTCACTGACCGTCGACGTCCACCGATGTCGCTCAGCGCAACTCGATGGTGATCCAGCCGTCGAGTGCCATCGAGGTCATCGGCTCGAGTGGTGCGAGGGCGGCAAGGACGTGATCGTGACGGTCGTCGAGGATTCCGCTGATGAACAGGGATCCGCCGGGAGCGAGTACGCGGCGCAGGTCGGAGGCCATCGAGATCAACGTGGGTGCGAGGATGTTCGCCATCACGATGTCGTAGGTGTCGGTGATGTCGGCGACGTCGGTCGTGTCGGCATCGATGCGACCGGCGACATCGTTGAGGGCGGCGTTGATCCGTGTCGCTTCCACCGCCGCATCGGCGATGTCGATCGCCCGGATGTGCACGAGCCCGAGCTGCGCGGCGACCACCGCCAGCGCTCCGGTCCCGCAGCCGACGTCGAGCAGGCTCAGCGCCGACAGATCGCGTCCCGACGACCGGAGATGGGCGACGAGCAGCGCCATCGACGTTCTGGTGGTCGGATGGTCGCCGAGGCCGAAGGCGCTGCCCTGCGCGACGATCGTCGTCAGCTCCGGCGGTTCGTCTCGGAAATCGAACGGGTGGATCGAGGCCGGAACCGAGACGTGACCGGGCGCATACCAGGTGGGCGAGAGGTACTCAGGTGCGACCTGCCCGATCGCGGCGTCGACCGCACGGACGTCGACCTGCCAGTCCGGATCGAGTGCGATCAGCGCACGATCGATCGCGGCCGGGTCGTTGCCGACCGACGTGGCGACCTCGGCACGTCCGTCGCCGAGCGAGGTCTCGCTGACCGCTCGCACGCCCCATTGCCACATCCGGTCGGTGACGATCTCGGCGAGGTCGTCGCTGACGGTGACGACGATCGTTGCCTCGGTGTCGCCTGTCATCAGACCAGCGGCCAGGGGTACCGACGGCCGGTGTCGTCGGTCGGGAACCGGCGTTCCTTCACCATCCAGGCAGCGCGCCCCTGGACTGCTTCGACCTCCTCGTCGTTCAACAGAGCCGAGATCGACAACGGAACCGACCGGAGCAGTGAGTCGGCGCCGGCGATCACGTGGTCGGGCAGCGGTTCGTCACCGAACTCCCAGATGACGGTGCGGAGCTTGAACTCGGGTGCGAAACACAACCCGTGGTCGATGCCCCAGACCGTGGCGTCGGCGCCGTCGTTTCCCTCGACGAGCAGACAGTGGCCGCTCTTGCGATCGGTGTTGTTGGCGAGCACGTCGAGTGCGGCGATGTCACGCAGCCGATCGTGGAGTTCGGGACGCGACTCGTAGATGGTGAAGTAGTGCTCGGTGTGGTCGGCGACGGCGAACCACTGCACCGACCCCTCGCCGAGCGGACCGTCACGCAGGACGGTCGGCGGCACCACGTGCAGGCCGAGCGCTTCGCTCAGCAGGTACGTGGCGACCTCCCGCCGATGCAGTCCCGGCTCGAAGTCCCAGAGCGGCCGCTCGCCGCGCATCGGTTTGTAGATCGCCGGGTGTGATGCGCCCTCGTGCTCGACGTGGACGAGGAACGTGGCGTTCGAGCTGTAGGGCATCCGACCTTCGATCTCGATCTCGCCGCGCAGCAGGTGGTCGATCGGATCATCGACATCGTCGACCCGCAGTTGAACCCCCTGCGGCTCGTCGCGCTCGTCGTCATCGTCGAACTCGGGCTCGTCGAACTCGACGTCATCGTCGAACTCGCCGTCGTACTCGCTCTGGGACCCGTCGTCGAGGCCGTCGATCTCCGACTCGTGATCGTCGCTCACGCGCTCAGTTCATCCTCGGGCACGCATGGCCGTCGGGGTCCATCGGTCGGTTGCACCACTGGCACTCGGGGCGGCCCGACTCGATCACGTTGTCGGCGTGCGTGCTGAACGCCGCCGCCTGCCCGCGCGTCAGATAGATACGGACGTGACCTCGCACCTCGTTGTCGATCGGCTCGCCCTCCTCGTCGACCTCACCGACTTCTTCCAACTGCAGCAACACGCGGTCGGTCGCACGGTCGTATCCCAGACCGATCGGACCGAGGACGAACACGGGGTCGACCGGCTGCGTGAGCTCCATCGCTCCGGCGATCGGTCGGTCGGGGGCGGGCGGTAGGTCGGACAGGACCTTGGTCAGATAGTTAGCGATCGCGGCGGCCTGCATCTTCTCGCACTTGACGGCGATGCGGGTCTCCTCGGCGCGGATCTGGAGGAAGAAGGTCCGATCGCCGGGTCGGCCGACCGTGCCGACCGTGAACTTGTCGACGTCGTCGAACTCGTGGAACACACTCATGCGGCCTGCTTCAGGACGGGCGGAGTTCGGTGAGCGGGCGACCGGTGGAGTTGACGGCGAGCACCACGGGGCCGCCGGCGTGCCAGCTCAGGGCACTCACCGAGGCGGGGCTGATGACGATGCGCTGGAACAGGTCGATGTGCGTGCCGAGAGCATGCGCGACGGCGGCCTTGATCGTGTCGGCATGGGACACGCAGACGATGGTGCCGCCCGGGTGCTTCAACCGGAGGCGGTCGAGCGCCGACACCATGCGGGTCTGCATCTCGGTGAAGCTCTCGCCGTTCGGGAAACGGAACGTGGACGGCGCGCTCTGCACGGTGCGCCACTCGGGCAGCTTGTTGAGCTTGCTCAACTCCTTGCCGGTCCAGTCGCCGAAATCGCACTCGAACAGACCGCGGTCGATCTGCGTCTTGAGGCCGAGCGCCTGCGAGATCGGTGCCGCGGTCTCCTTCGCCCGTTCGAGCGGCGAGCTGTAGACGGCGTCGATCTTCAGTTCCGCGATCCGTAGCGCCGCGATCTTGGCCTGCTCATGACCCTGGTCGGCGAGGTGAAGTCCCTTCGCGCGGCCCGGGAGGACCTTGCCGGTCGTCGGCGTCTGGCCGTGGCGCACGAGGAGGATGGTCGTCGGCTGCGACGGCGGCTTCTTCTTCGACGCAGGCTTCTTCGACGTCGAGCGTTTCGTGGCCGTCTTCTTCGACACCGGCCGAGCCGTGGCGGTCGTCGCCGTGTCGCCGGTCGAGGCCGGGCGCTTCGTGGCGGTCTTCTTGGGGGCAGTCGTCTTGGTCATGAGCCCTGTCGAATCTACTGTCGTGCGCCGTGGGGTTGCTCGCGGAGCTGGAACAGGACGTCGTCGATTGTCGGTCGTGCCCGCGCCTGGTCGAGTGGCGGGAAATCGTGGCCGTCGAGAAGCGAGCGGCCTATCGCGACGACGAGTACTGGGGCCGACCGGTGCCGGGATTCGGTGACCCCGATGCCTGCGTGGCGATCCTCGGGCTGGCGCCCGCTGCACACGGAGCAAACCGCACAGGCCGGATGTTCACCGGCGACCGCAGCGGCGACTGGTTGTTTCGGGCCATGCATCGTGCAGGTCTCGCCAACCAGGCCGAGTCGGTCGACCGAGACGACGGTCTGGCGCTGCACGACGCATGGGTCACCTCGGCGGTCAAGTGTGCTCCGCCCGACAACAAGCCGACGCCGGCCGAGCGTGACGAGTGCTCACCGTTCCTGCGGCGCGAACTCGCCGCGCTCGTGTCGTTGCGCGTCATCGTCTGCCTCGGCACGTTCGGGTTCGACGCGGCGCTGCGCCACTTCGCGATCCGCCCGAAGCCGAAGTTCGGACACGGCGTCGAGGTGCAGGTCGAGGGCGGGCCGACCCTGCTCGGCTGCTACCACGTCAGCCAGCAGAACACCTTCACCGGTCGCCTCACCGAACAGATGCTCGACGACGTCTTCGCCCGAGCGATCGAACTCGCGCGTTGAACCGGTTCCGCTCCGGCGGAGACGGGTGCGTCAGGTGATGCGGGTGAAGAGGTATGCGAACGGCGACCGGGTGTCGGCAACCGTGCGCCCGGCGGCATCGGATGATCCTGGCAGTAACCTCGGGGCCCTGTGAAGGCGAACCACACCACCTCCGAAACGACCCCGCGCTCGCGTCGGGTCCGACGCTCGGCGGCCGTCGGCGTCGTTGCGTTGTTCGCCCTGTCGGCGTGCACGTCGGACCCCGGCGCCAAGCGCGTGGCTCAGGACATCATCGAGGCCGAGAGCCTGCGAATCGACGAAGCAATCGCTTCCGGCGAGAACCTGGTGCCGCTCGACGAGGAGTGCATGCTCGACGTGCTCGACGACTTCGGCAAAGACGAGTTGACGGATGTCGCCAATCAGCTGAACTCCGGCGACACCTCAGCGCAGGAGGAGGGGGCCGAGGCGCTCGCTCTCTTCGAAGCGGCGCTCGACTCCTGCAACTGACCCGTCTCAGTCGGGCGTCGCCTCCGCGGTCGGGTTCTCGGCAGGCTGGGCGTCGTCGGCCTTCGGTCCGGCAGTCGTCGCTTCCGCAGGCTTCGTCGCATCCGATGACTTCGTCGCATCCGCAGGCTTCGTCGCATCCGATGACTTCGTCGCATCCGCAGGCTTCGTCGCATCCGATGACTTCGTCGCATCTGCGGTGTCGCCGGCAGCCCTCTTGTCGTCCGTCTTCGGCTCGGCCGTTGCAGCGGCGGCCTTCTTCTTCTTGGGCGGCGGAACACCGACGGCGGGGGCAGCGTCGGCCGTCTTCGGCCACCGACGACGGCTGACGATCGACAGCAGGCGCAGCAACCGCATTGCTGTCTCGTCCTCCTGCGCAGGCTTAGCCTCGATCACGCCGTCGGCGATCATCCGCTCGATGACCTCTTCGCCGAGTTCGGTGCGGGCGATCGTGAGTGTCCAGTCGTTGTCTTCGCCGATGCCACCGGTCGCGATGTCGGAGTGCTCGGCGGCGAAGTCGGGGCACGTGGTGCAGCCCTGACGGGTCCAGGCGTGGCACTCCTTGAGGTTCACCTCGTGGTAGCTGCCGTCCTTCATCCAGATCTGGAACACGCCCTTGATGTTCATCTTGGCCATGTCCTGTTTCTTCAGGCCGTACTTGGCCTCGAAGAGCTCTTCGAAGATCGCGTCGTCGAACGTCTTCGAGCAGAGCAGACCGATGTTGAAGAGGAACGGCTTCGACACCTTGCCCGCCTTGCGGTCCCACATGACGGGCGGCGACGAGGTCTGGCAGCCCATCCCGACGAGGGCGAGGCGTTCGAAGCCGCGCTCGCGCGCCTCGGGGAGTGCGAGCGGGTTGGCGCAGTAGGTGTAGCGAGAGCCGGCGGTCGCCAGGATCTCCTCCTTCGTCTCGACGACGACGGGTTTCGCCTTCCACGCGTCGTCCTCTTCGACACCCGAGACGAGGGCGGCGTCGATGTAGTCGTTCTCGCGCAACCAGATCAGCAGAGCCGAGACGAGGCCACCGTCCTGTCCGTTCTCGTGCACCGTCTTGTCGGTTGCACGGGTGAGGTAGAGCTGGCGCCAGATGCCGGCCATCTCGTCGGGTTCACGCACTCGGCCGAAGAGGTGCATGTCGGCCGCCGGCTCCCAGGCGCGGAACCGCGGGCACGCCCGTGTGCAGGTCGTGCAGCCGCCGCCCGAACCGAACCCGTGAACACAATCGTCGAGGCCGCCCTCCTCTTCGAGGTGGAACGGGATGTACTTGCCCTCTTCGTGCTCGTATCCGATCACGTCGTGCGGGCATGTGACGACACAGCCGGCGCACCCGGTGCAGAGGTCGTTGGTGATGACTTCTTCGTAGAGTTCCTTCCACTGCGCGGTCCAGCGCCCCGATGAGTCGTCGTCGGCCGACTGCGTTGCTTCGGGATCGGTGTCGACGGTCGTCATGGCGACGACTGTACGCCAGGTGACCTGCTGCTTCTCAACCGGCAGAGCGAGTCGAACGTCGGCCGAACAGCTTCGCCATCCTCGTTCGGAGGCGCTCGCTGAGGCTGACGCCGAACCAGCGCAGACGCATCAGTTGCCGAGTCCGTCGAGGCCGACCAGCGCCCAGTAGATCGCTCCCGGGTCGAAGTCGAGGTGCAGTTCTCCATGGCGCGCCGACGTCGCGATCGCACCGATGATGAGAACGACGAGGACCCAGTGCATCTTGACCATCCGGAAGTACACCTGGTGCTGATCGGTCTTGCGGGTCACCACGTCCACCGGCTTGTCGGTGCCGAGTTGGTGGACGGCGGCTCGCTCCGGCCGATCGAGGGCGACCATGTGACCGTCGGAGGTCACGGTTGCGCCGTGCGAACGCGCGTGCGGTCGCGGCCGATCGACCGTCTCGCTCCCGGCGACATCACCTCTGGTTTTCGGCAACCTCGGCCGAGTGTTTGACGTCACGCGAGTCATGGAACTGTGACGATCGGCGCCGTTGCTACTCTTCGCGACCGTGAATCCAACGCCAGATTTCGCAGATCATCAGTGGCATCCGCTCGTCGACGCATCGCACTCCGACGGCGTGGTGTCGCTGTCGTGGGCCGACGGAACCGCGTTCGAGTGTCACCCGCTGTGGTTGTTCGAACAATCCGTCGGTGTCGAGGAGCGGACGCGCGAAGGAACGGTCGAACCCGGTGACCTCCCCGACGTATCGGTGTTGACCAGCGTCGCCGTCGGTTCCGACGGTTCGCTGCATCTGGTCTGGCGCGCCGAGACGAGCGTCGTTCACCCGGGCTGGCTGTACTCGATCGCCACCGACCAGCATCTCCCGCAGGCGCTGATCGGACCAGTGCGGTCGTGGACCGCCGCCGACGTCAGCGAACCGCCCACCTACGACGGGGCGACGGTCCTCAGCGACGTCGGTGTCTTCGAGGCGTGGCTTGTCGAGCTGTGTACGACGGGGCTGGCGCGGCTTCGGGGCGCTCCGGCGACCGACGAGTTCGTGGCCGAGTTGGGCGCACGGATCGGGCCGATCCGAGGGTCGAACTTCGGTGGCGTGTTCACCGTCGAATCGGTCGTGGACCCTGACTCGACGGCCAACACGGGCCTCGCTCTCGGCCAACACACTGACCTGCCCACACGCGAGACGCCGCCCGGATTCCAGTTCCTGCATTGCGTCGAGAACACCGTGCCCGGGGGTGCGTCACGCATGGCCGACGGCCTCGCCGTCGTCGAGGAGCTACGACGCGAACACCCGGCGGAGTACGAGGCGTTGACCACGCTCGACTGGGTCTTCGCGAACCGGGCGCACGACGGGGACCATCGCTGGGTCGGGCCGATCATCGATCTCGGCGGACCTCGCTCACCGCTCACACTCCGGGCGTTCTACCCGGTGCGGCTCGCGCCGGCGATGCCGATCGCCGATCAGGATCGGGCGTACGCGGCGATGCGTGTGTTCTCCCAGGTGGCTCACGACCCGCGCTTCATGATCACGTCGTTGTTTCAGCCCGGCGACCTGATCGCGTTCGACAACCGGCGCGTCCTGCACGGGCGTGACGCCTTCGATCCAGGAGGTGGCCGGCGCAGACTGCGCGGTTGCTACCTGGATCACGACGACGTGTACTCGCGCCTGCGAGTGTTGCGCCGTCCGACGGCCGCTGCGCCGCCCACCGTCCCTGAAGGAGCATCCACATGAGTTCGGTCTTCATCACCTGTGCCGTCACCGGATCGGGTGACACCGTCGGCAAGTCCGACAAGGTGCCATTCACGCCCGAGGCGATCGCCGCCGACTGCATCGCGGTCGCGAAGGCGGGCGCGGCGGTCGCGCACATCCACGTGCGTGACCCCATCACCGGGGCTCCTTCTCGTGATTTGGAGCTGTACACCGAGGTGGTCGACCGAGTGCGTTCGTCTGAGGTCGACGTCGTGCTCAACCTCACGTCGGGCATGGGCGGTGACCTCACGCTCGGCTCGGTCGAGCAGCCGTTGCCGCTCGCCGAGGTGGGCACCGACATGGCCGGCGCGACCGAGCGACTCGAACACATCCAGAAGCTGCGGCCCGAGATCACGACGCTCGACTGCGGGTCGATGAACTTCGGCGAGGGCGATTACGTGATGACGAACACGCCTGCCACGTTGCAGGAGATGGCCCGCCAGATCACGGCGATGGGCGTGCGCCCCGAGATCGAAGCGTTCGACACCGGCCACCTGTGGCAGGCGAAGTCGTTGGTGGAGCAGGGGTGCATCGAAGATCCGGTGATGATCCAGCTGTGCATGGGCATCCCGTGGGGCGCGCCCGCCGACCTCAACACGTTCATGGCGATGGTCAACAACATCCCCGACTCGTGGACGTTCAGCGCGTTCTCGATCGGCCGCAAACAACTGGAGTACGTCGCGCTCGCGGCCATCGCCGGCGGCAACGTGCGCGTGGGTCTGGAAGACAACCTGTACCTCGGCCGGGGTGAACTGGCGACGAACGCATCGTTGGTCGAGCGGGCGGCGACGATCCTGGGCGGGATGAACATCGGGCTCAAGTCGGCCGCCGAGGTGCGTGCCGACCTGCAACTGACGAAGCATGGCTGACTCGGGCGCCTCACCGGGCTCCGGATCTGCCGGCAGGCCCGGTTTCGAGACGTCGGCGGGGTCGGGTGGTCATCCTGTCGCCGGGCCGACCGTCAGGACGGCGGCGGTCGTCGGCTGCGGCGTGATCGGCGCGGCGTGGGTCGCTCGGATGCGGCTGCGGGGCGTCGACGTGAACGTGTACGACCCGGCCGACGGACTCGACGCGCTCCTCGACGACGTGATGTCACGTGCCACCACGGCGTGGGCGGGTCTCGGCCTCGCAACCGACTCGCCGGGTTCGCTGACGATCTGTGAGTCGATCGAGACGGCTGTCGTGGGGGTCGGCCTCGTGCAGGAGTGCGTCCCCGAACGGCTCGACATCAAGCACTCGACGTTGGCGCAGATCGACGCGGCTGCGCCGGTCGAGGCGCTGATCGCGTCGTCGACCTCGGGCTTCACGCCGACCGCACTCGCCACTGCACTCGACCACCCCGAACGACTCGTCGTCGCCCACCCCTTCAACCCGGTCTACCTGTTGCCGCTCGTCGAGGTCGTCGGGGGCGAGTCCACGTCGCTCGGCACGATCGACCGTGCGATGGCGTTGTACTCGTCGCTCGGGATGAAGCCGCTCCACGTGCGTGTCGAGATCGATGCGTTCATCGCCGACCGGCTCCTCGAAGCGGTGTGGCGCGAGGCGATCTGGTTGGTCAACGACGGCGTGGCCACGACCGAGGAGATCGACGACGCGATCCGGTACGGCTTCGGGTTGCGGTGGGCGCAGATGGGTCTGTTCGAGACGTACCGAACGGCCGGGGGAGCAGGCGGGATGCGCCACTTCCTCGAGCAGTTCGGCCCGGCACTCGAATGGCCGTGGACGAAGCTGATGGACACGCCCGAGTGGACCGCCGAGCTGGTCGAGACCATTGCCGGCCAGTCCGACGCACAGTCGGGCGACCGCTCGATCGACGAATTGCTGTTCGACCGCGACCGCAACCTCGTCGCCATCCTCCTCGCCCTCGAAGGCGTCGACGCCGGAGCCGGCCGCACCCTCGCTGCGTTGCGCGCAGAGACCGGATGAGATCGCTGCTCGCCGTGACGGCGGCTGTGGTGGCCCTGTCGATGACGGCCCCCGATCGTGCTGGAGCCGAATCGGGGGTCACCGCTGAGCGGTCGGCCCCCGTCGACCTGCCTGCGGACGGTGCGATCCTCCGAGTGAGCCCGGACGACAGCGATACCGCCGAGGAACGCCAGGCATTGTCGGAGGACGACGGCAACGTCAACGGCCTGGTCGTCGGGCTGATCCTGATCGGCGTGTTCGTCGGTGGCCTCGCCTGGATCCGATCGCAGCGCCGCTCCGGCCGGACGAGCAAATTCCCCCGCATCGGCTGACGCATACGTGAAGGGTCTGTCCCCTCACGTATATACGTGAAGGGTCTGTCCCCTCACGTATGGGGCTGTACGTGACGGGTCTGTCCCCTCACGTATGGGGCTGGGATCAGATGGCTTCGGATCCCTCTTCACCGGTACGGATGCGGACGATCCGCTCCACATCGGTCACCCAGATCTTGCCGTCACCGATCTTGTCGGTGCGTGCGCCGGAGGCGATGACGTCGACCACCTGGTCGACATCGACGTCGTTCACGACGATCGACACCTCCATCTTCGGGACGAAGTCGATCTTGTACTCGGCTCCGCGATACGTCTCGGTGTGGCCTCCCTGGCGACCGAACCCGCGCACCTCGCTGACGGTGATGCCCGAGACGTCGATCGCCTTGAGGGCGTCCTTGACGTCGTCGAGCTTGAACGGCTTGATGACGGCGGTGATGAGTTTCATGTGTTCCTCGCTTCGGTGATGCAACGGTACTCCCGGCGTCGAGAGCCCGACGCAGCGGACTCAGGACGAGTAGGCGGATTCGGCGTGCTGGCTCTGGTCGAGGCCTTGGTTCTCGCCGTCCTCGTCGACGCGTAGCCCCATCGTCGCATCGATCACCTTGGCGATCGCATACGTGACGACGAACGAGAACGCACCGACAGCGACGGCGGCAACGAACTGGTCTTTCAGGAGTTCCAGGCCGCCTCCGTAGAAGAGGCCGTCGAATTCGTCGTTGACGGCGGTGTCGGCGAAGAAGCCGAGAAGAAGAGTGCCGACGATGCCGCCGACGAGGTGGACGGCGATCACGTCGAGGCTGTCGTCCCAGTTCATCTTCTCCTTGATCGACAGCGCCAGGTAGCAGATGATTCCGGAGAGGGCGCCGATGATCAGCGGTGACGCGCCGCCCACGAAACCAGCGCACGGCGTGATCGCGACGAGCCCGGCCACAGCACCCGATGCCGCTCCGAGCGTGGTCGCATGGCCGCCCTTCAGCTTCTCGACCAGCAACCAGCCCAGCATGCCGGTGGCCGCAGCGAGGTGCGTGTTGACGACTGCCTGCGCAGCGAGGCCGTCGGCGGCAAGACCCGACCCGGCGTTGAACCCGATCCAGCCGAACCAGAGGATCCCCGTGCCGAGCAGTGTGAACGGCAGGTTGTGCGGAGGCATCGGTGTATCGCCGTGGCCCTTGCGGTTGCCGATGACGATGACGACGGCGAGCGCTGCGACACCAGCGTTGATGTGGATGGCGGTGCCGCCGGCGAAGTCGAGCGCACCCATGTCGAGCAGCCACCCGTTGAACACCCACTTGGCGGCCGGCAGGTACACGAGTACCGACCAGATGCCGATGAGCACGGCATACGAACCGAACTTGAGCCGGTCGGCCGTGGCGCCGGTGATGAGTGCGGGGGTGATGACGGCGAACATCATCTGGAATGCGAAGAACGCAAAGCCGGGGATCTCGCCGTCGAGCGACGTGACGTCCTTCATCAGGACGAAGTCGAAGTTGCCGATCCAGCCGTTGCCGCTGTCACCGAACACGAGCGAGAACCCGATGACCGCCCAGATCGTCGACACCAGGCCCATGGCGAAGAAGTTCTGCATCAACATCGCCAGCACGTTCTTCGAGCGGACCATCCCTGCGTAGAAGAAGGCGAGCCCCGGCGTCATCAAGAGCACGAGTGCGGCCGAGACGAGTACCCATGCGGTGTGTCCGGAATCCATGGGCCGGGAACCTAGTCGCCCGATGCGGATCCCCTCGAAAACGCCGAATCCCCGAGTTTCGTCGAGGACAGGTGACGAAACTCGGGGACCGGTGTGGAGATGCCCGGAGGCGCCTCGTTCGTCGTCGGTGTCGGAACGTGGTGGATGGTCCTCAACATCCTCCGACACCGTCGAGGTGGAACGCTAGATCGCGTCGGTTCCTTCTTCGCCGGTGCGGATCCGGACGATGCGATCGACGTCGCTCACCCAGATCTTGCCGTCGCCGATCTTCCCGGTCGAGGCGCCGGTCTTGATGGCGTCGACGGCAGCATCGACTGCTGCGTCGTCGACCACGACTTCGATCCCGACCTTGGGCACGAAGTCGATCTTGTACTCGGCGCCTCGGTAGGTCTCGGTGTGTCCGCCTTGGCGGCCGAAGCCGCGGACTTCGCTGACCGTGATGCCGGTGATCCCGGCGCCCTTGAGGGCATCTTTGACGTCATCGAGCTTGAACGGCTTGATGACTGCGGTGATGAGTTTCATGTGATGTGTCTCTTTCGTTCAGTCGGTCGTTCAGCGGCTGGTGACGGCGTCGGGGGCGTAACCGGGAAGTCCGTGTTCGATGACGTCGAGGCCTTCGATCTCTTCTTCCTCGCTGACCCGGAGGCCGACAGTGGCCTTGATCGCTGCGAAGACCGCTCCGGTCGTGATCGTGACGAACACGCCGATGATCAGGATCATCGTCGCTTGCAGCGCGAGCTGAGCGAACGGGCCGGCATCGCCGCCGCCGTAGATCAGGCCGGCGTTCTCACGACCGAGGAACGCGTCGTCGTAGCGGGCGAAGATGCCGATCGCCAGGGTTCCCCAGGCGCCGACGACGCCGTGGACGCTGATGGCGCCCACCGGATCGTCGATCTTGATCTTGTCGAACATGAGCACGGAGAAGACGACGATCACGCCACCGATCGCACCGACGATCGCCGACATGGCGTAGTTGAAAGCACCACAACCGGCGGTGATGGCCACGAGGCCGGCGAGGACGCCGTTGCCGATGAAGGCGACGTCGGGCTTGCCGGTCTTCGCCCAGATGACGATGGTGGTGGCGAGACCGCCCGAGACCGCAGCGAGCATCGTGTTGAGCGCGATACGCGGCACTTCGAAGTCAGCGAGCAGCTCCGAGCCCGGGTTGAAGCCGAACCAGCCGAGCCACAGGATGAACACACCGAGCATGGCGAATGGGATGCTGTGGCCGGGGATGGCCCGGGTGGATCCATCGGCGCCGAACTTCCCGATACGGGGGCCGACGAAGTACGCACCCATGAGCGCTGCGATGCCACCGGTCATGTGCACGATGCCCGAACCGGCGAAGTCGGAGAACACGACGGGCACCTCGTCGGTTCCGTAGTCGAGTTGTGCGATGAGTCCGCCACCCCAGGTCCAGTGGACCACGACCGGGTAGATGAACGCACACATGACCACCGAGAAGATCAGGTAGCCGGTGAACTTCGTCCGCTCGGCCATGGCTCCCGACGCGATCGTGACGGCAGTCGCTGCGAAGACGGACTGGAAGAAGAAGTCGGTCGACAGGCTCAGTGCGCCTTCCTCGGCGATCCCGAAGGCGTCGCCTCCGGAGAGGAAGAACATCGAGTCGCCGATCCACTTGCTGTCGCCGCCGTAGGCGAAGGCGAATCCGCAGGCGAAGAACGCCAAGACGCCGACGATGGCGTCGGCGAGGTTCTTGGCAAAGATGTTGACGACGTTCTTCGCCCGGGTGAGCCCGGCCTCGACGAGCGCGAAGCCCGCCTGCATGAAGAAGACGAGCACACCTGCCATGAACACCCAGATGTTGTTCAGGACGTCTTGCGTCGTCGGTTCGTAGACGTCTTGTGCAAAGCCCAGCGACGGCGTGATGGCCAAGACGGCGACCACACCTCCCAAGCCTGAGATGATTCGAAGCGCTCGATTGCGCATGGTGGTTGTCCTCCGAGTGAAAAGTGAATGTGGAAGTACCCGGGTTGCCACGCTGCCCCCCTGGAACCGAGCGCAAGGTAGAGGCCGCCGATTTCGCAGCCGTCGCCGTCGTGTTTCGTATGGGTGAACGCTCGTGACGTGCGCGTGGGCTCCGTGTTTCCGTCGCGTGAACGCCCAGGTCCCGGGCACTCGGGCCTCGTGGTGGCGGTGCGCTGAGCGTGGTGGAGGGGGAGCGCGAGAGGCGGCGGCTTGGTCGGTGGTGGTGGGGGAATGCCAAAATGAAGGGATGGATCTGACCTACCCCCACGAGGCCGAGACGTTCCGAACCGAGATCCGGGGTTGGCTCGAGGAGAACCTTCCCGACGGGTGGTTCGACGACGGTTTCGAGATGTCCGACGACGAGCGCAAGGCGTTCAACGCAGCGTGGCCGGCGAAGCTGTTCGAAGGCGGCTGGATCTGCGCGACCTGGCCCGAGGAGTACGGCGGCAAGGGCCTCACGACGATGCAGGGTGTCGCGCTGTCCGAGGAGTTCGCCCGGGCGAAGGCCCCGATGCGCGGTGACTTCTTCGGCGACACGCTGGTGGGGCCGACGCTGCTCCAGTGGGGCACCGAGGAACAGAAGAAGGAGTTCCTGCCGGGCATCCTGAAGGGCGAGACGCGGTGGTGCCAGGGTTTCTCCGAGCCCGACTCCGGCTCCGACCTCGCCTCCATCAAGACCACCGCCGAACTCGACGGTGACGAATGGGTCATCAACGGCCAGAAGGTGTGGACCACCCAGGGCCATCACGCCGATTACTGCTTCCTGCTCACCCGCACCGACCCCGACGTGAAGAAGCACGCCGGCATCTCCTACATGCTCGTCCCGATGAAGCAAGACGGCGTCGAAGTGCGCGGCATCGTGCAGCCCGATGGCACCGCCGAGTTCTGCGAGGTGTTCTTCTCGGACGCACGGTGTGCGAAAGACGCTGTCGTCGGTGGGGTGAACAACGGCTGGAAGGTCGCCAACTCGACGTTGGGCTTCGAGCGCGGGCTGTCGGCCACGACCGGTTGGCGTCGTTTCGCCGAGGAGTACCGCCTGATGACCGAGGCCGCCACGGCCAACGGCAAGATCGACGATCCGAAGATCCGCCAGCGGCTCATGGAGTACTACACGAAGATCCAGATCCTGCGGATCAACGGTCTACGCAACCTGACCTCCACGCTCAACAAGTCGAAGGACATGGGGACCATCGCGTTGGGCGCGACGAACAAGATGTTCTGGTCGGAGATGCACAAGGCCGCCATGGAACTGGCGCTCGACATCCACGGTGCCGACGGCATGCTCGTGAACGCCGGACCCGAGGCCGGGAGTTGGCCGGGAGCGACGCGCGACAAGCGTCGCGAGGGGTATCCCGTCAGCCCGATGGTGTCGTCGTTCTTCTTCTCCCGATCCGAGACGATCTGGGGCGGCACGAGCCAGATCCAACGCAACATCGTGGGCGAACGCGTCCTCGGCCTCCCCAAGGAGCCCAAGCCCCCCACCGGCGGCTGACGAGCGGTTCGCCGCCGCCGAACCGGCTGGGCCGCAACATGTGAGCTGGCGCTGCGCCCAGTGAGGCGCGACCTCCCCAGATCGAGCCGTCAGGCGACGGACGGGCGACTCTCGGCGACACGAAGGTGGTACATCTCGACGACCGAGGCGATCTCGCCCTTGAAGTCGTCGGCGAGTGCCTGGTCGGTGACGCGCTCGATCAGCCAACCGATACTCCGACATGCTCGGTCGCGCGCCTTGTCGTTCTGCGCGGCGAACCGTCCGCCGTGCCAAGTCACATGGTCGACCTCGACTCCCCACTTGATGTCCGGGAGGGCACCGTCGGCGTGGATGGTCAGGTTCGACGGCAGGCGAATCGGATGTTGGCGGACGAGTTCGGGGACGCCGGCCTTCTGGAGAGCCTTCAGGACACGGAGTTCGAGACCGGAATCGGCCGGCCGTTGCCAGTCGGATCGCTGGGACAGGACACGTCGCACGCGAGCGAGGCCCGGGCGTCCACGCGAGTGGAGCCGTCGAACGGTCCTCCACAGCGTCGGCATCTGGCAGTGCTGGTCGAGGACGTGCTCGGTCAGCATCTCGAATCGCTCGTCCTCGAGATGCGTTGCGCAGTCGAACCAGGCGCGAGCAGGGCTCGCCACACGGATGCCATCGGGTCGTTGCACGACGTCTTCGTTGATCAGGACGTTGGTGCGGCGCACGGTGACGCCCTTCGAGATCGGGTTGGCGTGGTGCGGCACGAGCAGTTCGGGCGTGTTCGGCCGGAAGACATGGCGGAACTCCCAGAGCCGGGCAGCCGATGCGCCCGTCACCACGACGGTCGGATCGGCGAGGCACGCCGCAGCGCATCGGGATTCGAAGGTTTCGGGGGAGGTGGTGATGCGGTAGACGCCCCGATGAACCATGACGATGCGGCCGGCGTCGAGCATCCGGGTCAGGGTGTTGCGGTCGAATCCGTCGTCGGCGAACTGTGCCTTGGTGACGACTCCGTGCTGCTGCACGATCGTGTGGACGAGCTTGGTGGACATGTGGGGCATGACGCCTCCCGGGATCGAAGTGATCTGTGGGGCGATGTGCCCGACCGGGAGCAGGGCTCCGACGAGGTGACCGTACCGGCGACCCAAGAGGCGCGCAAGGGCGGCTCGATCTCGGGAGGTCGCGCCTTGCTGAGCGCAGCGCCAGCTCACATGTTCGCAACCGTGGCGTGACCCGAATGTGTAATGGCCGACACCCATTGTTCGGAATGCCTACTGGTGGCCGACGAAACGCGCAAGGGCGGCTCGATCTGGGGAGGTCGCGCCTTGCTGAGCGCAGCGCCAGCTCACATGTTCGCAGCCGAAGGCCGTTGTGACATCGGACTCCAGCCGGAGGTCGGCGGTGGAGCGGCGACAGGATGCACGACGTGTCCACGACCAGGGAGGGCGAGCAGTCCACGCCGCAGCCCACCCGGGGAACGTTCGTCGCCCCGACCGATCGGTTGATCACCGCGCCCTTCGTCGTCGTGACGCTGAGCGCGCTGGCGTTCTTCATGTACATCGGCACACTGTTGCCACTCATCCCGCTCTACATCGAGAGCGAGACGATCGGCGGAACCGAGTTCGACATCGGTCTCAATGTGGCGGCCTTCGCCGTCGCCGCCGTCCTCGCCCGACCGATCCTCGGGCGTCTGGCGAACCGCTTCGGCCGTCGGGTGATCATCGTGGCCGGCACCCTCATGGCCGCATCGAGCGGGTTCGGGATGAGTCAGGTCGAGTCGCTGCTGCCATTGCTGGGACTGCGGGCACTGACCGGCATCGGCGAGGCGGCGGTGTTCGTCGGAGCGGCAACGCTGATCGCCGACTTGTCACCACGGGATCGTCGCGCCGAGGGTGCGAGTTACTTCTCCGTCGCAATCTTCACCGGTCTCGGCCTCGGACCGGTCTTCGGTGAGTGGCTCCTCGACGACACCCGGTTCGAGCGGACCTTCATCGCCGCCGCCCTCTTCGCGCTCCTGGCCGGTTGCATCGGCCTGTTCGCCCCGGCCCGAGTCGTCTCGCCCGACACGCAGACCGGCCGCGGCGTGGAACACGACGACGATCCGGACCGTCAGGGCCTCCGCAAGTACGTGCATCCCGCAGCGGTCCTGCCCGGCACGGTCCTCGCGCTGGGCGTCGGCGGGCTCACCACGTTCTTCCTGTTCGTCCCGCAGTACTCCCGTGACCTCGGCCTGTCGTCGTCGAGCGGCCTCTTCCTCGTGTATGCGCTCGTCTCGGTGCTGATCAGGATCTTCGGCGCGACACTGCCCGAGCGACTCGGCCCGCGCCGCATGGTCACCATCGCGCTCGTCGCTTTCGCGATCGGGCTCCTCGCCGTGGCCACGATCGACGAGGTCTGGGTCCTGTGGTTCGCGGCCCTCTTGATCGGTGTCGGCGCTGCGTTCAACTACCCGTCGCTGAACGCGCTCACCGTCAACCGGGTCGGCGACCGTGACCGTGCCGTGGCGATCAGTTCGTTCACCATGTTCTTCGAGATCGGGAGCGCGGTCAGCGGGATCACGGTCGGTCAACTCGCCGAGGTGGTCGGTAAGCAACATGCGTTCTACGGCGGCGTGGTGATGGTGCTCCTCGGCCTCTATGTCCTGCGCGTCCACGTCGTGCCACCGGGCGCACCCGACGGCGGCCCGACGCGCCCCGCATAGTTCCCACAGCGGTCAGTGGTGTCGGCTCGTCCCGCGAGTGCGACCGCAGCCACGGCCGGCACGTCTGATCGTCAGCAGTTGCAGCTGCGATCGGTCCGGGGAGCACCCTTCCGCAGTCGTGTCCGATTTCCGCTCGTCAACTCATTGCAGAGCCAGCATGATGGCGGTGTGCCCCCACTCGACCACGACCGCTGTTACGCGGCGTCGGCCAGCCGTGATGCTCGTTTCGACGGCACGTTCATCGTCGCCGTGCGCACGACCGGCATCTACTGCCGACCGAGTTGCCCGGCGCTGACGCCGAAGCGGTCGAACGTCGAGTTCCACCACACGGCAGCATCTGCGCAGCAGCGTGGTTTTCGCGCCTGTAAGCGGTGCCTACCTGACGCCACTCCTGGATCGCCCGAGTGGAACATGCGTCACGACGTGGTCGGTCGAGCGATGCGGCTCATCGCCGACGGGGCGGTGGAGCGAATCGGCGTGCCTGGCCTCGCTCGCCGACTCGGGTACAGCGAACGGCACCTCAACCGGGTGCTCACCGAGGAGGTCGGCGCCGGGCCGCTCGCCGTCGCCCGGGCCCAGCGAGCTCACACCGCCCGCACGCTGATCGAGACCACCGAGCTCTCGCTCACCGACGTGGCGTTCGCATCGGGCTTCGGAAGTGTCCGCCAGTTCAACGACACGATTCGATCGGTGTACGACTCGACTCCCAGCCAACTCCGCGGCTCGGCCGCTGCCCGTCGCGATCGGACCAGCACATCGAGACCCATCGCCGTCGACGGAGCGACTCCCATCACGATCCGCCTCCCGGCGCGAGCTCCGTTCGATGGTCAGGCGGTGCTCGCGTACTTCGCGCAGCGTCTCATTCCCGGGGTCGAGTCGACCACGCTCGACGACGGAGGTCGGACCGTCTACCAGCGCGCGATCACGTGCCCGGGTGGGCTCGGCCACCTCTCGTTGTGCGTCGGCGACGACGGGTGCCACGTCGTGGCCACCATCCGGCTGTCGGACATCGCCGATCTGGCGACCGTCGTCCACCGGGTTCGGCGGATGTTCGACCTCGACGCCGACCCGGTCGCGATCGACACCCATCTGGGGCGTAGCTCGGTCCTCGAATCGCTCGTCGCAGTGGCGCCGGGTCGACGCAGCCCCGGCAGCTTCGACCTGTTCGAGACGTTGGTGCGAGCAATCGTCGGTCAGCAGATCTCGGTGGCGGGTGCCCGCACGGTCACCGGCCGGATTGTCGATGCCGTGGCGTCGCCGTTGCCGAGTCGCCTCTCGGGTGACGCAGTGCAGCGGGCGTTTCCCTCGGCGGCGCTGGTGGCCGCAGCTCCCGACGAAGCGTTCTCGATGCCAACCGCTCGACGCGACACGATCCGGCGTGCCGCTGTTGCGATCGCATCCGGTGACGTGGTGCTCGACATCGGAGCCGATCCCGCCGAGGTCCGCGCCGCCCTGCTCGACCTGAAGGGCATCGGCCCGTGGACGGCCGACTACGTGATGATGCGCGCCATGGGAGCGCCCGACGTCTGGCTCGGCAGCGACCTCGGGGTCGTTCATGCGGTGCGCTCGCTCGGCATCGAGCCAGCTCACATCGACACTCGCCCGTGGGCGCCGTGGCGCTCCTACGCCGTCCACCACCTCTGGGCACATCTCGGCACAGGTCAGGCCCGTCGTGCGTGAGGCGAACGTGCTCGTCACCACGGCCCCGCCTGCGATGAACACCGACCGTCTCGTACAGGTCGGACGTGCAGCCAGACAGATGGCAGTGAAACAGATGATGGAGAGGCATGATGAATGAAGCACTCGCCCAGTCGGTCGTCGACAGCCCGGTGGGGCCGTTGACCGTCATCGCATCGGACACCGGAATCCGAGCTGTGCTGTGGCCCGACGATCAACCCGGTCGGGTGCGCGACGTCGCCGCCACCGAGTCACCGACCGCTGCACAACGCGACATCCTCGACGCCGCGCATGCGCAGATCGGCGAGTACTTCGCGGGCGTCCGCCAGCACTTCGACATCCCACTCGACCCGGTCGGCACCGAGTTCCAATGCGCGGCGTGGAGTGCGCTGCGCCAGATCCCGTACGGCGAAACCGTCAGCTACGGCGAGCAGGCCGAACGGATGGGTGACAAGAACAAGGCCCGCGCCGTCGGTGCCGCCAACGGGAAGAACCCGATCTCGATCATCGTCCCGTGCCACCGGGTGGTCGGGAGCACCGGATCGCTCACCGGATTCGCCGGAGGTGTCGACATCAAGCGACGTCTGCTCGACCTCGAACGTCGGGTGTCGGGCCAGACACTGCTGTGAACGGCCAGACGGGTTGGGGGTGCCCCTTCACGTCGACGGGTCCATACGTGAGGGGACAGACCCTTCACGTATGGCATACGTGAGGGGACAGACCCTTCGCGTATGGACCCGGATCAGCGGTTGCGGGCGGCAGCCGACTGGGCCTTGCGAGCCCGAGCCTCTTCCTGCTTCGCCTTCTTCGCTTCCTTGCGCTTCGCCCGAAGCTCGGCCTGATCGTCGGCCGACCGCTTCGAGGTGTCGATCAGCGGCGCGATCTCGATCTCCTCGGCCTTCGGCAGGGCGAGCGTCTCGTCGGTCTTCAAGATGTCACGGATGATCGCCGACGCCGGAGCTTCGCCGGCGACCGTACTGGCCAGCATGATCTGCGTGATGCCGACGTTGTGGCGTTCGATGATCCCGGGCAGGACCTCTGTGAGCTGATCGGTCGAGGGATTGTCGGCGTGATCGCCGAGTTGCTCGATGCAGTCGGCGATCGCCGCATCGGTGATGATCGCGGCGATTGCCTCCATGCCGCCGTCGATCCGGCCCGCCTTGACACCGGCGCGGACTCCGTCGGGCGTGGCCTCGTCGACGAACGACTCGAGCCCGTCGCGGTGATCGTCGCCGAGAGCGTCGATGGCCGACTGCAGGTCGCTGTCGGATGCCGCCTTGAACGATCGGTCGAGCAGACCCAACGACTGCATGCGGTTCTTCATCTGGTTCACGGCCATGGGCAGCGACGCTACCGGGCGGCGACCGATGCCTCCTCCATGGCGACGGGCGACGCCGGTTGGACTACGATGAAACCGCTTGCACAATCCCTGGGGAGGACTTCAATCATGGCAACCGTCACGCTCGACAAGGTGAACAAGGTCTACGAGAACGGATATCACGCGATCCACGATCTCGACCTCGACATCCAGGACAAGGAGTTCCTGGTGCTCGTCGGCCCGTCGGGCTGCGGCAAGTCGACCGCGCTCCGGATGATCGCCGGCCTCGAGACGATCACGGGCGGCGAGATGATGATCGGTGAGAAGGTCGTCAACGACGTCGAGCCGAAAGATCGCGACATCGCGATGGTCTTCCAGAACTACGCGCTGTACCCGCACATGTCGGTGTACGACAACATCGGCTTCGCCCTGAAGCTCGCGAAGGTGCCCAAAGACGAGATCGACACGCGCGTCCGTCAGGCGTCGAAGATCCTCGAACTCGACGCCAACCTCGAACGAAAGCCCGGCCAACTCTCGGGTGGTCAGCGCCAACGCGTCGCGATGGGTCGTGCGATCGTCCGCCAACCCGCCGCCTTCTTGATGGACGAGCCCCTGTCCAACCTCGATGCGAAGCTGCGTGTTCAGATGCGCGCCGAGATCGCTGCGCTCCAGCGCGACCTCGCCGTCACCACTGTGTACGTCACGCACGACCAGATCGAGGCGATGACCATGGGCGACCGCGTCGCCGTCCTCAAGGCCGGCTATCTCCAGCAGGTCGACACTCCGCAGAACCTCTACGACCGCCCGACCAACGTCTTCGTCGCTGCCTTCATCGGGTCGCCATCGATGAACCTCTACGAGGCGTCGATCAGCCCGAGCGACGGTGGCGGTGTCCTCCAACTCGGCAGCCAGACACTGCAGATGGGCCCCGAGGTGTTCGCCGAGCGGCCGGCGCTGAAGTCGCACACCGGCAACGTCATCGTCGGCATCCGCCCCGAGGACTTCGAGGACGCGTCGATGATCAAAGAGGACACGACCGGCAAGGTGCTGCAGTCCACCGTGACTCTGATCGAAGCGCTCGGCTCGGAACTGATGGTCCACTTCAACGTCGATGCGCGCACGGTCGATTCCGGTGATCCCGATGCGGTGGAGGAGGCGCCCGGAGCGTCGAACGCCGTCGGGCGTTTCAACCCGCGATCGCGAGTGCGGATGCGTGAAGACGTGACTGTCGCGGTCGCGACCGAGCGGATGCACTTCTTCGACCCGGAGACCCACTTGGCGATCTGGGACTGAGGCTCGGACGGATCTTGGTCGCGCGCGACCCGGGTTCCTCGTTGCCAGAGTCCGGATGGCATCGGCCGGCGACGGTTTGGCCCTCCGGTCTCGATCGTTCCCCACTCGACACGATGTTCGCCTGCTCCGTCCTCAGGCGACGCCATCCTCTGCGGCGGACCCTCGTCGACGCCGACCGAAGCATCGTCCTCGCTGGACTGCCGGAACCGCGCGAGCCGAGGTGGCGGTCAGAGGTCGCTGGTGAAGCGGGGGCGGATCGGTGAGTGTTCGATGCGGGGGAGGACGTGTTCGGCGACGAGGTCGCACTCGGCTTCGTGGGTGTAGCCGGAGAGGATGAAGGCCTGGACGCCGGCCTGCTGGTAGGCGCGCAGCTTGGCGACGACCTGGTCGGGGTCGCCGACGATGGCGGCGCCGGCGCCGGACCGGGCGCGTCCGACGCCGGTCCAGAGGTTCTCCTCGACGTAGCCGTCGTCGGACGACGACTCGCGCAGTTCGTTCTGGCGGGCCACTCCGGCCGACGCGGTGTCGAGCGACTTGTTGCGGATCACGGTGCCGGTGTCGTCGTCGAGCTTCGAGATCAGCCGGTCGGCGGCGGTGCGAGCCTCGGCCTCGGTCTCGCGCACGATGACGTGGGCGCGTAGCCCGCAGATCAGTGAACGGTCGTAGCGCTCGCCGGCGAGTGTGTTCATCTCGGTGACGGTGTCGGCGACCGAGGCAACGGTGTCGGGCCAGGTGAGGAACACGTCCGCTTCGGCAGCGGCCACGTCCTTGGCAGCCGGGGAGAACCCGCCGAAGTAGAACGGTGGGCACGTGCCGTCGGTGGTGGCGATCCGTGGCGGGTCGAGCTCCAGGTCGACGTACTCGCCGTGGAAGTCGATCGATTCGCGATCGAGCAGTTTGCGCAGTACCTGCATCCACTCGCGCGTGCGCTGATACCGCGGCGCCGAGTCGAGCGCTTCGCCGGGGATGTCGGAGCTGATGATGTTGATGGTGAGCCGACCACCCGAGAACTGATCGATCGAAGCCAGCTGCCGAGCGAGTTGTGGCAGCCACATCTCGCCCATTCGCACGGCGAGCAGCAGATTGATCTGTTCGGTGTGGGTGGCGATCGCCGCGGCGAACGCAGTGGAGTCGATACCGAGCTGGTAGCCCGACGGCAGCAACACGTTGTCGAAGCCGCCGCGGTCGGCGGCCTGCACGATGCTGCGGCAGTGATCCCACGTGGCGGGGATGCACGACTCGGGAACTCCGAGGAACTCGTAGTCGTCGTCGCAGAGCGCGCCGAACCAGGAGATCTCGGGGATGTCGGGCGACGTGACGGCGCTCACGGCAGCGGCACTCCTTCGGACGCCTGGACGATGTCGTAGACGTCGGTGCGAGACAGCGACACGCCGAGCGCCGCGCCCGACGAACGGATGCGGTCGGCGTTCTGCGAGCCGACGATGACGATCGGCGCAGACGGGTGGGCCAGGATGAACGCGAGGGCGATGTGTGAACGGTCCACCCCTTCACGATCGGCGAGCCGGTCGAGCACCGAGAGAAGTTCGGATGGGAGGTCGGTCCCGGTGGCCAGGCGACCTCCGCCGAGCGGGCTCCACGCCATCGGTGTGATCATCAACTCCATGCACTGGTCGAGCGTGCCATCGCGCATCGGGTCGAGGTGCAATGCCGAGAACTCGGGCTGATTGGCGGCGATCGGGAACTCGAGGTGCGCTTGCAGGGCAGCGACCTGGGCAGGTGTGTGGTTGGACACGCCGACCTCGCGGATCTTGCCTTCCTCGCGCAGCGCGTTGAGGGTGATCGCCACGTCGGCCGGATGCGTGTACATGTCGGGCCGGTGGATCTGATACAGGTCGATGACGTCGGTGTGCATCCGCTTCATCGACGCCTCGCACGCCGAGCGGAGGTACTTGGGCGACGAGTCGTACGGCGTGGGCGGGGCGATGCCCCCTTTGGTGGCGAGCACCATGCGGTCACGTAGTTCGGGTGACGCGACGAGGATCCGCCCGAGAATCTCCTCGACCTGGCCGAACCCGGTGCCGCCCCAGTCGAACCCGTACACGTCGGCGTTGTCGATCAGGTTCATCCCGGCGTCGAGAGCGGTCTCGAGCAGACGCTGACCCGCGCCGAGATCCTCGTCGGTGAACCTCCACAGACCGAAGGCCAACGGGCCCACCGGCGGCAGTGATCCGAGGGATCGCGACTGTGTCTGGACGAGTGAACTCACGGGCTCGAACCTACCTTCGGTTGCGGGGCGGTCAGCCCTTCACAGAACCGGCGAGCATGCCGCGCACGAAGTACTTCTGCAGCGAGAAGAACACGATCAGCGGGATGAACGCCTGCACGAACGCGGCCGCCGGGAGGATGTTCTCGTTGCGGCCGAAGTCGCCCGCGAGGTTGGCGATGAGGATCGTGGTCGGCTGGACGTCGGGCTCGGAGTTGAGGAACGTGTTGGCGATCAGGTAATCGTTCCAGGTCCAGAGGAACTGGAAGATCGCAAATGCCGCGAGCACCGGGATCGACAGCGGCAGGACGAGTCGCCAGAAGATCGTGAAGTGGGCGGCGCCGTCGATGCGGGCGGCCTCGAACACGTCTTTCGGGAGCGCCGAGATGTAGTTGTGCAGCAGGAAGATCGCGAACGGCATGGCGAACCCGGTGTGAGTGAGCCACACCGCCGTGGTCGACCCCTGTAGACCGAGCGTGGGGATCAGCGTGACGGTCTTGTCGAAGAACGGCAGCGTCAGATGGGCCCCGGTGTTCGCCAACTGCAGCAGCGGGATCAGCGCCACCTGCAACGGAACGGCCAACAGCGCCACGGTCGCGATGAAGAGCGGCTTGCGACCCTTGAAGTCGATCCACGCGAACCCGTATGCGGCGAACGCGGCGATGGCGATCGGGATGATCGTGGCCGGAATCGCGATCGCGAACGAGTTCAGCAGCGATTGGCCGATGCTCGCACGGGCCGTGATGACCTGGTCGTAGTTGTCGATGGTGAAGTCACCGAAGTTGCCCGGCCACAGACCCTTCCACCAGCCGGTGTTGCGCTGGGAGTCTCGGCTGCGGAAACCGTTGACGAGGATGCCGAGGGTCGGCAGTGACCACAGCACGACGATGAACCAGAGGATGCCCGTCGGGATCGACCGCAGGAAGCCGTAGGTCTTGTCGACCCTGGTCTGCGGCCCGCCGCCGAGCGCATCGCCGGGCTCGGCGAGCGACCCGGGAGCGCCCTCGTCGCTGATGGTGGGAGTGATGTTGCTCATCTCAGTTCTCCTGCTGCATCTTGCGGATGTTGCCGATCATGACGGGGAGCACCGAGACGAGGATGAGGATCGCGAGCGCCGCGCCGATCCCTCGCTCACCGTTGAAGAAGGCGTTCTGGAACATGTCGTTGGCGAGCACCTGGGTGTCGAACTGGCCGTTCGTGGTGACTTTGACGATGTCGTAGACCTTCATGACGAGCACGATGATCGTCGTGACGACCACGCCGATCGTGGTCCCGATCTGAGGGAGCGTGACCCGCCAGAACACCTGGCTGTCGGTGGCTCCGTCCATCTTCGCCGCTTCGATCAATTCGGTCGGGACGGCTTTGATCGCCGCCGACAGGATGACCATGGCGAAGCCGGTCTGGATCCAGATCAGGATGATCATCAGGTACAGGTTGTTGAACGGTGCGGGCGAGTTGTCGCCGTTCTGCACCGGGAAGAAGACCTGACCGTCGCCGGTGAGTGCACCGTCGCGCACTTCGAAGCCGCCGAGCCCGAGCCCGATCACTCCGACGTACTTCAGGAAGAACCAGCCGAACAGCAGAGCGATCACTGCCGGGACGACGGATTGGGCGTAGTTACGTTTCGTCAGCGCACGGGCGACGAAGACGAATCCGACGATCGCGATGAGTCCGAGAACGACGGCGCCGACCAGCGTCGGGATGCCCGAACCGATCGACATCTTGCCGAGGCTGACCCACAGGGCGTTGAGGATGCCGGTCTGCTCCTGGCTCGTGTCGCGCGCCTGGTAGACGAAGCGCCAGATGATCGACGCACCGACGAGCGAGATGGCCATCGGGAGGAAGATCAACGCCTTCGCGACTCGCTCGCCCTTCTTGTTGTCGGCGAGGACGGCGACAGCGAGCCCCATCGACGTCGAGAAGACGGTGACGCCGACCACCCACCACAGGTTGTTGATGATCGTCCCGCGCAGCGCCGTGAAGATGCCGAACGACAAGAAGAGGCCGCCGGCCACGAGCGGGCCGAGCGTCGGGTTACCGATCTCGACGGCGCGCCCGGTTTGCTTCTTCATCCGGCTGCCGACGACCGCGGCGATGGTCAGGAGGATGATGCCGATGATGGTCAGCCGACTGGTGAACATGCTCGCCCAGTTCGACAGGTCGAGGCTGTCGGAATCGGTGAAGACGGTCTGGTAGTTGTCGAGCCCGACGAACTCCTCGGAGTCCCGGTCGAGCAGCGACAGATACAGGGTGCGGATCGCCGGGATGACGAGCATGATCGAGATGAACACGAGCGCCGGAGCGAGGAAGATGAACCCGCGCGACGCGTTGTCGATCGAGGCACGGCCGCGGTAGTCGGGGTTCGAGGTCTGTCCGATCGCGACGCCGACGAGGAGGCCCGGCACGAGGCAGGCGATGATCGACGTCACGATCGTGCCGCCACCCAGGCCGGCGCCGCCCCATGCGCCGAGGATCCAGCCGAACGCTCCGCCGATCAGCAGGCCGGTGACCATGTTGCGCTTGAAGAGCGCTGCGAGTCCGGCGCCGATCGCAAGGCCGATGGCGAGCCCGACGAGGAGTTCGGGGACCCGGAAGAAGGGGTGGTACTCGGAGCGGATGAGCGCACCGACGGCGACTCCGACGGCTGCCCCCGACCCGACACCGATCGCCATGCGGGTGGAGGCGTCGTCGGTCCGGGCGAGGAGTGCGCCGATGCCGACGAAGATGGCGGCGCCGACGATGGGTCCGACCACCCAGGTGAGGAAACCGCTGCCCGAGCCGAGGGTGAGACGGTTGCCGTGGAGGAGGATGCCGAACAGAGCGCCGATGCATCCGGCTGCGATCGCGAGGAAACGCGCCCATCGTTCACGTACTTCGTTGAAGAGCAGGTTTGCTCCGACCCAGAGCGCCGCGCTCCCGCCGACGGCGACGGCCACGGTGAAGACGGTGCCACGCACCTTGCTCTGTGTGAAGAAGAAGAAGACGAGAGCGATCAGTGCGATCGCTCCCAGGACACGCGAGATGTACCAGCCTGCGTTGCGTGGTTCCCCGTCGGCGACCGCAGTGGCCGCCTTGATCCGTTTCAGGTCGGCATCTGCCTTCGCATGGTCGACGGCCTGCCCCTGCGGTCGTTCCGTGTCGATCGTCATCGTCCCCTCGATTCGATTCCGTTGTCGCCCGATCCGCATTCTTGCCGATCGGGTGGTACTCCCGGGAACCGTGTGCTCCCGAGAACTGAGAAGGGCGCCGCCACGCTGTGGCGGCGCCCTTCACGGTTGTTCGTTCGACCGACGGCACCGCTCACCCGGAGGCGAACGTCACCGTCAGCGAATCAGGTCGGCCAGGTGGCCTGGATGGCGGCGGCAGCCTCTTCGGCCGTCGACGATCCGTTCACCAGCGACGTGCCCTCCGACCAGAACGATCCGGCGCCGACGACGGCGGGCATCAGGTCGGACGCATCGAAGCGAGCGAGTTGGGCACTGTTCAGGATCTCCAGGAAGCCCTGCTCGAGCGGCTGGTAGACGCTCGGGTCCTGACCCTGGGCTGCCGACAGGAAGCCGGACAGTCCCCCGTCGAGTTCAGCGGTCTGCTTCTCCTGACGGGTCTGTGCGTACTCCGGGCCCGCCATGTAGGCGAGGACGGCCATCGTGGCGTCGTCGTCGGTGAACGCAGCTGCGTAGGTACCGGCGGTGAGTGCCGGGCTGTCTCCGTTGATGTCGGGGAAGTAGAACGTGTCGACCGCATCTTCGGAACCGTCGGCGAACACCGTGCCCTCCGGGAAGAAGCCGGCGAAGAACGACGCCTGACGGTGCATGAAGCAGTTGCCATCGACGAGCGGCTGAGCGTTGTCGCCGAAGTTGGTGGCTGCGATCGAGCCGCCCGAGGCGAACACGTTGTCTTCGCTCCAGAAGTCGACCACGGTCTGCATCGACTCGACGATGCGCTCGTCGTCGAACGGGATCTCGTTGCTGACCCACTGGTCGTAGACGTCTCCGCCGTGCTGACGAAGGACCATTTCCTCGGTCCAGTCGGTGAAGGTCCAGCCGGTTGCCTGACCCGACTCGATGCCCACGCAGAGCGGCGTGTTGCCGTCGGCGACCATCGTGTCCATGAGAGCGCTGAACTCGTCGATCGTGGTGGGCACGGCGTAACCGGCTGCCTCGAAGCGTGCGGGCTGGTACCAGACGAGCGACTTGAGGTCGGTCTTGACCGGGACACCGAACTGGTCACCGTCGACGTTGCCGTTCAGCTGGAAGTCTTCGATCCAGGCATCGTCGATCGCGGCGTTGACGTCGTCGGACAGCGCCACGATGCTTCCGGCGCGAGCGAAGTCGGCGAGCTTGCCCGGCTGCGGGAAGATCGAGATGTTCGGCGGGTTGCCACCCTCGACCTGGGTGTCGATGTTGGCTTCCCAGTCGGCGTCGCCGGCGTAGGTGATGTCGATGCCGACGGAGTCGCCCCACTCGGTGAGCGTGTCCTGGATGGCGGCGACCGAGGGGTCGTCACGCTCCGGGCCGGTGATGCTGACTTCGGCGCCGTCGAAGTCCATGTCTGCCATGGCGTCGTCGTCCATGGCGTCGTCGTCCATGGCGTCGTCGTCGGCTGCGTCGGCCTCTGCGTCGGGCTCGTCGGCGTTGCCGTCGTCGGTGTCGCTCCCGCAAGCTCCGGCGACCAGCGCCAGTGCAACGGGAACGGCGGCCAGCTTGATGCTGTGCTTTCTCATTGGTTTCTCCCCCTGTGGAGTGTTGATTGTTGCCGAAACGTTGTCGGCATGTAAACGCTTACATATTCCGACGCCGTCGTCAAGCGGCGCCTGAGAACCCCGTCGACGATCTGGCGTCGTGGATCAGTGAACGGGCGCGCCGGTGGTGGCGCGCACGACGAGCTCGATGGCCGGTTCGACCTCCGTCGCAGCGTGTACGACGGTGTCGACGGGATCGCTGCAGGGGGTGTCGCGTTCGGCGGTCACGGCAGCCATCAACAGCCGAGCGGCACGCGCTCCGTGGTCAGGCACCCACTGGCGGATCGTCGTCAGTTCGACCACGCGTGCGAACTCGTGGTCGTCGACGCCGATGATCGAGATGTCGGTGCCCGCCTGCACACCGTGCTCACGAAACGCCAGCAGTGCACCGAAGGCCATCTCGTCGGACATCGCGAACACGGCGGTCGGACGATCGTCGGCGAGCAGGATCTGCGACATCGCCTCGTAGCCGCCGCCCGTACCGAAGTTGCCGCTGGCGTGGTGGGCCGGGTCGAGGTGCAGGCCGTGTTCGGCGAGCGTGGAGATGAAGCCGCGACGTCGCGCCTTGGGGACATCGAAGTTCATCGGGTCGTCGGACAGCCCGTCGATCAATGCGATCTTCTCGTGACCGAGCGAGATGAGGTGCATCGCGGCCATTCGGCCGACCGCGTGATCGTCGATGCACACCGAGGGGTGTCCCGCGACTCGGCTGCCGATCGTGGCCACCGCGATGCCGCGGCGATCGAGCGAGGCGACCTGCTCGTCGGTCAACTTGATGTCGACGAGGATGAGTGAGTCGGTGCGTCGTTCGAGTCGGCGTTCCTCGCTGAGCAGGCGGTTGCGGTCGGCGATGCTCGACAGCCCGATGACCTGGAACTCGAGCCCGGCCTCGGCACACACGGCTTCGGCGCCCGCCACGACGTTCGAGAAGTACCAACTGTTGAGTGACGGGACCGCGACGGTGAGCGTGCCGGTCTTGCCCGCCGCCAGGCGAGATGCTGCGGGGTCCGGGTGGTACGCAAGCGCCGTCGCGGTCGCGCACACGTGAATGCGAGTGGACTCGGCGACGTTCGGGAGTCCGCGCAGGGCGCGGCTCACGGTCGCCACCGACACGCCGGCCGCCGTGGCGACGTCTTCGATCGTGGCGCGCCGCGTCGGGGAGTCCGGCGCTCGTGTCGTGTCGGTCATGTCGGTCATGTCGGTCATCGCTGCGTGGGAGTGTAAGCGGTTGCATCCCAGGGTGACCCCTCGCCGGTCGACGAGCGGCGGCGAGCGGTACCGTCGTCTCATGTCGAGCGACGCAGTGAACGCAGCCCGGGCTCAACGGGTGGTCCGGCTCATCGATCTCACCGACCTCGACGACGCCCACCGTCCCGACGGCATCGACGCGCTCGTCGCCGATGCTGTGCAGCACCGGACCGCAGCGGTGTGCGTGTGGCCCGAGTTCGTCGCGCCGGTCCGGGCGCGTCTCGACGCAACGGGGGCTCCTGCAGGGCTGCGCGTCGCGACGGTCGTCAACTTCCCCGACGCCACCTCGTCGACAACCGACGTGCTCGCCGAGACCCGGTCGTCGCTCGACGCCGGAGCCGACGAGATCGACATGGTCCTCCCGTACGGCGCGTTGATCGATGGCGACGAGAAGGCGGCCCTCGACACCGTCATCCAGGTCGCACAGACCGTCCACGAGCGGTCGTGTGGCGTGAAGGTCATCATCGAGTCGGGTGTCCTCGCCGATGCCGACCTGATCCGCGCGGCGACTCGACTCGCGATCACCGGCGGCGCCGACTTCGTGAAGACCTCGACCGGCAAGACGTCGGTCAGCGCGACGCTCGCAGCGGTCGACGCCGTGCTCGACGAGATCGTCGCCGCCGATCGGGTGGTCGGGCTGAAGCCGTCGGGCGGGATCCGCACGGTCGACGACGCAGCTGCCTACCTCGACCTGGTCGACCGACGGCTCGGGCCGGCGTGGGCGACACCGGAGACGTTCCGCTTCGGAGCGAGCGGTCTGCTCGCCGACGCCGTCGCGATGATGAACCTCTCCTAGCGCCCTCGGCAGGATTCGAACCTGCGACACCTGGTTCCGGAAACCAGTGCTCTATCCCCTGAGCTACGAAGGCTGGGCACCGAGCAAGCTACCGGGGTGGGGCTCCGGAACCGAACGCGAAGGCGGGCGGTCGATCCGGCAGACTGGACGACGCATGTCCGACCCCGTCTCCACGCTGAACGCGCTGTTGCGCCCTGTCTTCGCAGAACTCGCGGGGCCCGATGTCGATCCCTCGACCATCGACCCGACCGTGCGTCCCTCCGACCGAGCCGACGCCCAGATCAACGGCGCCCTGCCGCTGGCCAAGCGCATCGGCGCCAACCCGCGCGAGATCGCCCAGCAGGTGGTCGACTCCGGCGTGCTCGACGGCGTTGCCGAGTCGACCGAGGTGGCCGGGCCGGGTTTCGTCAACGTCACCTTCTCGGCCGAGTTCCTCGCCGAGCAACTGCAGGGCGTGGCGATCGACGGCCGGCTCGGGGTCGTTCCTGCCGACCCGGCGCTGAACGTCGTCGTCGACTACTCGGCGCCCAACGTCGCGAAAGAGATGCACGTCGGCCACCTGCGCTCGACCGTCATCGGTGACTCGCTGGTGCGCACCTTCGAGTTCCTCGGCCATCACGTGCTCCGCGAGAACCACATCGGCGACTGGGGACGTCCGTTCGGCATGCTCATCGAGCATCTCCTCGACCTCGGCGAAGACGTCGCGTCGGCCGGCATCTCCCAAGGTGATCTCGACGGCTTCTACAAGCAGGCCAACGCCAAGTTCAACGACGACGAAACATTCGCCGACCGCTCGCGTGAGCGCGTCGTGCTCCTGCAGAACGGCGACGAGGACACGCTCACTCTCTGGCGACGCCTCGTCGACATGTCGGCCGCCTACTTCAACCGCGTCTACACGAAGCTCGACGTGCTGCTCACCGACGACGACCTCGTGGGGGAGAGCTACTACCAACCACTGATGGAAGGCGTCTACGAGCGACTCGAAGAAGCCGACCTTCTGCGTGAAGACGATGGCGCGATGGTGATCGACGTCGACGGATTCACCAACCGTGAGGGCGATCCGCTGCCGCTGATCGCGAAGTCTCGTACCGGCGCGTTCATGTACGCGACGAGCGACCTGGCGTGTGTCGTCGACCGAGTCGAACGCCTCGACGCCGACCTCATGCTCTACGTCGTCGGCAGCCCGCAGGCGCAGCACCTGCAGATGGTCTTCGCCGCATGCGAGAACGCAGGATGGCTGACGCCCCCGACCCAGGCCGTCCACGTCGGCTTCGGCAGCGTGCTCGGCGAAGACCGCAAGATGCTGCGCAGCCGTTCGGGTGCCTCGGTCAAGCTCGTCAACCTGCTCGACGAGGCGATCGAGCGCGCCGACGCGGCCATCGCCGAGAAGAACGACGAACTCGATGCAGCGACTCGTGGCGAGGTGGCGAGCATGGTCGGAATCGGCGCCATCAAGTACGCCGACCTGTCGACCGACCGCGTGAAGGACTACGTCCTCGACTTCGACCGGATGCTCGCCTTCGAAGGCAACACCGGGCCGTACTGCCAGTACGCACACGCCCGCGTGAACCGCGTCTTCTCCCGGGCAGGCGTCGAGCGGGCGTCGGTGCGCACGGCCCCGATCACGATCACCGAACCGCAGGAACGGGCGCTCGCCCTCCAGATCCTCGCGCTGCCCACGGCGATCGACGCAGCCAGCGCGACGTACCACCCGCACAAGCTCTGTACGTACGTCTACGAACTCGCCGCCGCGTTCAGCGTGTTCTACGAGCACTGCCCGATCCTCGACTCCGACGAGCCGGTCCGCACGAGCCGTCTCGCGCTCGCCGACCTCTCCGCTCGCACCCTCGAGTGCGCGCTCGGTCTCCTCGGCATCGACGCCCCGGAACAAATGTGATGTCGGAGTCTCGGAGCGCTCTCGATCGGCGGCTCTTGTCGGACAACACCTCCGTCGGCGACGATGGGATGTTGACGGTCGGCGGATGCTCGGTGGCGGAGATCGCCGAGGAGTACGGGACTCCGGTGTTCGTGTACGACGAAGAGCATCTGCGCAGCCGCTGCCGCGAGGCGGTCGCTGCGTTCGGTCGGGACCGGGTCGTGTACGCCACCAAGGCGTTCCTGTGTCGGGCGATGGCGAAACTCGCGTACGACGAAGGCATGCTGCTCGACGTCGCGTCGGGCGGTGAACTGCACGTGGCGATGTCGGCGGGTGTGCCGGCGTCGGCGTGCACCTTGCACGGCAACAACAAGTCGACCGACGAGTTGCGTCAGGCGATCGAGGCCGGCGTCAAGCACGTCATCGTCGACTCGTTCGACGAGATGGACCGCATCGACACGATCATCCGAGAGTACGCGGGACCGATTCCCGACGTCGTCCTGCGGATCACCCCGGGCGTGAGCGCGCACACCCACGAGTTCATCTCGACCGGCCAGAACGATTCGAAGTTCGGCTTCAACCTCGAGAACGGAGATGCGCATCGGGCCGTCGATCGCGCCCGCCGGTCGACGTCGATGAATCTCGTCGGCGTCCACTGCCACATCGGATCCAACGTGTTCGAAGCGTCGTCGTTCGCGAAGGCCGCCGAGGTGATGGTCGACTTCGCTCGACCTCTCGATCTACCCGAACTCGTCCTCGGTGGCGGGCTCGGCGTCGCCTACGTGGAAGGTGAGGAAGCGCCGTCGATCACGCAGTGGGGCAACGTGCTGCTCGATGCATGCGAGTCGATGGGCGTCACGTCGCGAGTGAGCGTCGAGCCCGGTCGTGCGATCGTGGCTGCTGCCGCGATGACGATCTACACGGTCGGCACGGTCAAGGACATCCCGGGTGTGCGCACCTACATCTCGGTCGACGGTGGCATGAGCGACAACCCGCGGCCGGTGCTCTACGGGTCGGGCTACGAGTCGTTCCTGCCACGCGCAGTCGACGCTTCGCGCGACCTCACGACTCGCCTCGTCGGCAAGCACTGCGAGTCAGGCGACGTACTCGCCTTCGCCGCGCAGTTGCCCTCCGACGTGGCCGTCGGCGATCTGCTCGCCATGCCGGTCACCGGCGCGTACGGCCAGTCGATGGGCTCCAACTACAACAAGATCCGGCGCCCACCGGTCGTGTTCTGCGCGAACGGCGACGCCCGCCTGGTCGTGCGACGCGAGACCTTCGACGATCTCCTCGCCACCGACGTCGGCCAGTAGATCGGCCGCTCGCCGTAGGTTGTGGCCATGAAGTGGTTCAACCTCGCCCAACGCCTGTTCCGCCAATATCAGTCGTTCCAGCGTCAGAAGGACCGCCTCGGTGGCAAGACGACGAAGCGGAGCAAGCCCCCGACCCGTGTGGTCGACCAGGGGGTCACCGTCGAGTACACGCCCGACATGGACGGCGAGGCCGACCCGGGCGAAGTCGTGTGGGCGTGGGTGCCGTACGAGGAGGACGCGAACAAGGGCAAAGACCGACCTGTGGTGATCATCGGTCGATCGGGTGGGTCGCTCGCCGGCGTCGCCCTCACGTCGAAGAACACGGGCCGCTCCGAGAACGTCGCAGTCGGAACCGGATCGTGGGATCCGAAGGGCCGCGACAGCTGGGCGAAGACCGACCGGCTGCTCCTGATCGACGAGGGCGACGTCCGTCGCGAGGGCGCCATCCTGGCGCGTGACCGCTTCGACGACGTCGTCGGCCACGTCGGCAGGTACCACGAATTGACTCGCCGCTGACCAGCGCTGCATCCCGTAACCTCGGCCCGGTGACCAACGAGAACGGATCATCCGTCGTCCGCATCGGTGTCTTGGGCTGCGGCAACGTCGGCGCGGCACTGATCGACATCGTGCGCGCCCGCAGCGGAGCCGTCGAGGCCCGCACCGGTATCCGCCTGGAGATCGCGGGTGTCGCCGTGCGCAACATGTCGGCACCACGCGACGTCGAGGTCGACGCGGCGATGCTCACGCGAGATCCGATGGCTCTCGTGACCGACCCGGACATCGACCTCGTCGTCGAATCGATCGGCGGTATCGAGCCGGCACGCGAACTGATCCTGGCCGCACTCGCCCACGGCAAACCGGTGGTGACGGCCAACAAGGAGTTGCTCGCCAACGTCGGTGCCGAGTTGTACGCGGCCGCCGACGCAGCCGAGCGCGACCTGCTGTTCGAGGCGGCCGTCGCTGCGGGCATCCCTTTCATCCGCGTGCTGCGCGAAAGCCTGTACGGCGAGCCGATCACCCGCATCCTCGGGATCATCAACGGCACCACCAACTACATCCTCACCAAGATGACCGACGCGGTCGACGCCGGCGGAGACGCCGACTACGGAGCTGCGCTGAAAGATGCGCAGAGCCTCGGGTATGCCGAGCGCGACCCGACTGCCGACGTCGAGGGCTACGACGCCGGCGCGAAGGCGGCGATCATCGCGACCGTCGCCTTCGGGAAGAAGGTCGTCGCCGGCGACGTGTACCACCAGGGCATCAGCGAGATCACCGCCTCGGAGATCGCGATCGCTCGCCGGTTGGGCTACGTCGTCAAGCTGCTCGGCATCGTCGAGCAGGACGAGTCGACCGGCGAGGTGAGCGTGCGCGTCCACCCGACGATGGTTCCCGACCACCATCCGCTCGCCACCGTCCGAGACAGCTTCAACGCCGTGTTCGTCGAAGGCACCTACGTCGATTCCGCGCTGTTCTACGGGCGAGGTGCCGGTGGTGCGCCGACCGGCAGTGCCGTGTTCGGTGACGTGATCGACGCGGCGATCAACCTGCGAGCCGGAACGCACGGCTCGGTCGGCTCGCTCGGCAAGGCGACCATCAAGCCGATCGACGAGACCTCGGCCGAGTATCTCCTCGGCCTCGACGTCGCCGACGAGCCCGGTGTCCTGCACAGCGTGACCGGCGTGTTCGCTCAGCACGGCGTGAGCATCCGCGTCGCCGAACAGGAGGGCAACGAGCCCGACGCCCGGCTCGTCTTCATCACGCACGAAGCGCGCGAGAAAGACGTGCAGGCGACCGTGCGCGAACTGGCTGCTCTCGACGTCGTCCGCAAGGTCGGCGGCCTGATCCGCGTCATCGGAGACTGAGATGCGATACGTCTCGACCCGCGGTCGTGCTCCCGAGATGGGGTTCGCGGATGTTCTCCTCGCGGGGCTCGCCGCCGACGGCGGCCTCTACGTGCCGCAGTCGTGGCCGACGCTCGCGCCGCGCCGATCGACGAGCGGTTCGTACGTCGAGCGCGCCGTCGAGGTGATGCTGCCGTTCGTCGAGCCCGACATCGACGAGATCACGCTCACCAGCCTGTGCACCCACGCCTACGCGACCTTCCGCCACCCTGCAGTGGTCCCTCTGGTCCAGACCGGCGAGAACCAGTGGGTGCAGGAGCTGTTCCACGGACCGACGCTCGCCTTCAAGGACGTCGCACTGCAGCTCGTCGGGCGCATGTTCGATCACGTGTTGGCCGAGCGCCAACAGCGTGTCACCATCGTCGGAGCGACGAGCGGCGACACCGGCTCGGCGGCGATCGACGGTGTGTCGGGATGCGACAACGTCGACATCGTCATCCTCTACCCGCTCGGCCGCACGAGCGATGTGCAGCGTCGACAGATGACCACGGTCGACGCGCCCAATGCGCACGCGGTGGCCGTGGAGGGCACGTTCGACGATTGTCAAGATCTCGTCAAGGCGATGTTCAACGACGCCGAGTTCCGGCAGCGCAACAACCTCTCGGCAGTCAACTCGATCAACTGGGCCCGGGTCATGGCCCAGACCGTCTACTACGTCGTCGCCTCCGAGACGTTCGCCGAGCCGTCCACCTTCGTCGTACCGACCGGCAACTTCGGCAACGTGCTCGCCGGGTGGATCGCCCGGGAGATGGGCGCACCGATCCACGACTTCGTGCTCGCCTCGAACCGCAACGACATCCTGACCCGCTTCGTCAACGACGCCGACATGACCGCCCGACCGGTCGAGCCGAGCCTCAGCCCGTCGATGGACATCGCCGTGTCGTCGAACTTCGAGCGGCTGCTGTTCGAGATGAACGACCGCGACGGTGGGATGACCGCCGAGCAACTCGATCGTTTCCGCCAGGTCGGCCGACTCGACGTCGAAGAAGACCAGCGGCAGGCGTTCATCGACGGCACGTTCCGCGCAGCAGCGTTCGACGACGACGCGACCCTCACCGAAATCGCTCGCGTCCGCTCCGAGACCGGGATGTTCCTCGACCCGCACACGGCGACGGGAACGGCTGCGGCGAAGCTGTTCGGCGGTCCAGGTGGCCCGAGTCGGCCGACGATCTCGCTTGCGACGGCCCACCCGGCCAAGTTCCCCGATGCTGTCGAGAAGGCCACCGGTGTGCGACCCGAACTGCCTGCGCACCTCGCCGATCTGTTCGATCGCGAGGAGCGGACGCGGACTGTGGCGAACGATCTCGGCGCGGTGCAGGCTCTGGTCGAGCAACTGACCCGGTCGTAGAACGTTGCAATTGCGCGTCCAGGGCAACTAACGTTCGAATCGTTCGGTTCTCGCCGGACCGCACCTCGAGCCTTCGAAGCGTGCGAATTCTCTCAGGGGAGCCGACGCTGGCGCGTCACCGTCGTGCGGTGCGCCTCGACCCCCTTCCTCTGAACCCGACCTCACCGTCCCAACCCCTCCGACGGTGAAAGAGAGGCACACGATGGCCGTACAGGCACTCGAACAGTCCACGCTGGAAAGCAAGGACAAGGACCAACTCCTGCAGATCGCCAAGGCGCTGGGCGTCAAGGGCGTCTCGAAGCTGAAGAAGGCCGACCTCGTCGACAAGATCATCGACGCCACGGGCGGCGCCGACGACGATGCGCCCGGCGAGCAGGCATCCGAGCCCGACCCGGCCCCCGCAGCCCGCGAGTCGGACACGGCCGCCGTGGCCGCCCCCGAGCCGTCGCCGGTGATCGAGGTGACCGACGGAGCACGCGGCTTCAGCAAGCCCCGCTCGGCGAAGAAGGCCGATCAGAGCGCGTCGCACGACACCGGCCCGGCGCTCGGTGACGACGGCGAACCGCTGGCCGACTGGGAGATCGAACTCGCCACGAACGGAGAGTCCGCCGGCTCGGGTGGCTCCGGTTCGGGCACAGACGGTTCCGGTGCAGACGGCTCGGGCAGACAGGGTTCGGACAAACAGGGTTCGGACAAGCAGGGCTCTCGCAAACAGGGCTCGGGCACGCAGGACTCGGACAAGCAGGATGCGGACAAGCAGGATTCGAACGGCGGCCGCGACGAGAACGGCCGCCGCAACCGCGACGGCCGCAACGACCAGGGCCGCAACCGCAACAACGGTGGGGGCGGTCAGCAGAACGGTGTCCAGCAGGGTGGTGGCGGTCAGCAGGGTGGCGGTCAGCAGGGTGGTGGCGGTCAGCAGGGCCGGAACCGCACCGACCAGAACGGCGGCGGATCGCGCAACAACAACAACAACAACGACGACGGTGGCGGCAACAGCAAGCGTCGTCGTCGGCGTCGCAAGGGCGGAGGCGGCGGTCGCGGCTACGAAGGCCCTCAGGGCGATGACATCGATCTGCTCGACGACGACGGTCAGCCGCAGTCGAACGAGCCCGTCGAGGCGTCGGGCTACCTCGACATGCGCGACGAGGGATACGGATTCCTGCGGATCAAGGGATATCTCCCGAGCAAGGAAGACGCGTACATCCCCGTCAAGCTCGCTCGTCAATTCGGCCTCCGCAAGGGCGACGAGATCACCGGCAAGGTGCGTCCCGCTCGCGGCAACGAGAAGAACCCGGCACTCACCGATGTGCACACCGTCAACGGCGGCGACCCCGAGGCAGCCAAGAAGCGCCCGCGCTTCGAAGACCTCACGGCGCTCTTCCCCGACGAGAGATTGACCCTCGAAGATCTGTCCGACCCGACGAACATGACAGCGCGCATCATCGACCTGATCAGCCCGATCGGCAAGGGCCAGCGCGGCATCCTCGTCTCGCCTCCGAAGGCCGGCAAGACGACGATCATGAAGACGATCGCCAAGATGATCGAGAAGAACAACCCGGAGGTGAGCCTCATCGTGTTGCTCATCGACGAGCGGCCCGAAGAGGTCACCGACATCAAGCGCACCGTCAAGGGTGAGGTCATCTCGTCCACCTTCGACCGCCCCAGCGACGAGCACACTGCAGTCGCCGAGATGGCGATCGCCAAGGCGCGACGCATGGTCGAGGCGGGCAAGGATGTCGTCATCATGCTCGATGGCATCACCCGGCTCAGCCGTGCGTACAACCTGGCGGCGCCATCGAGCGGCAAGATCCTGTCCGGCGGTATCGACGCCGGTGCGCTCTACCCGCCCAAGAAGTTCTTCGGCTCGGCGCGCAACGTCGAGGAAGGCGGCTCGCTCACCATCCTCGCGACTGCGCTCGTCGACACGAACAGCCGCATGGACGAAGCGATCTTCGAGGAGTTCAAGGGCACGGGCAACATGGAGTTGCGACTCGACCGCAAGGTCGCCGAGCGCCGCATCTACCCGGCGATCGACGTGGATGCGTCGTCGACCCGACACGAGGAACTGCTCTTCGACCGCAAGGAACTGCAGATGGTGTGGAAGCTGCGCCGCGTTCTCAGCGGACTCGCTGCCGAGGGCAGTGCGGCCCCCGGTCTCGAACTGCTGATGGACCGATTGAAGACCTTCAAGTCGAACAGCGACTTCCTCAGCGAGATCGCCAAGCAACCGGGCATGTAGTTCCTCGGCCTGTGTTCGGTTCGGGAATGAACGGGTCGGACATGGGTTGAAGTCAGATAGCGTCACGTGGCGCTGATCGTCGACGACGTTCAACGGCACCACACACCCGTGGGGTCGAGTGTTCAGCCGTCACCCGAGATCGAAACCGAGGAACAACATGAAGACCGACATCCACCCCACGTACAACGACACCACCGTCAAGTGCTCCTGCGGGAACAACTTCACGACGAAGTCGACGGTCGAGGGCGACCTCACGGTCGAACTGTGCAACGAGTGCCACCCCTTCTTCACCGGTAAGCAGAAGCTGGTCGACTCCGGTGGCCGTGTCGAGCGCTTCAACAAGCGGTACGGCCGACGCGAAGGCGCGCCGTCTCAGATGGACGACTGAGTCAGCAACGATCCGAACACCGAGATGCCGCCCTCCGGGGCGGCATTTCGCCGTTTTCGGGCCCGATGTGCTGCCAGGAGTGCGCATGGAGTGGACCGCACTGCGGGTGGCTGGACCGTCGACCGAGACTGGACGTCAAGAGATCGTCAAGTTCGACGCGCCCACTGCCGTGAATCGAGCGATTCGGTGACCCCCCTCTTCGAGTGATCGTTCAACTGCGTTGAGTGACGTACCGATGAAGACATCGAGGCCACTGACGAACGGGAGATCGAGTGCCGACGCTGAACGAAGAGAACGTGCGCCATCTCGTGCGACGGACCGAGGTCGTCGACCGCCAGGAGCGCGTCGACGCGTTGCTGGCACTCGACTCGATCGCCGATGCCGTCGACGACGTGATGAACGTGTCGGGCTCGGTGTCGAGCGCCACGTTCGCAGGAATCGATCGCGACGACGATTACAGCAGGGGCATCCGTATCGGCGAGCACTGGATGGACCAGATGGCCTCGACGGCGCGACCGTTCGGTGAGCGCATGGCCTTCTTCTGGCACGGTCACATCTGCTCGGGACTCGGCAAGGTGGGTGACGCCGGACTGATGCAGGAACAGATCGACCTGTTTCGCCGGAGCGGGCTCGGAACGGCGTCGAACAGTGGGTCGGTGCGCGACCTGATGATCGACATGTCGACGCAGGCGGCGATGATCATCTACCTCGACAACGACCGCAACGAAGCCGACTCGCCGAACCAGAACTTCGCCCGTGAGCTGATCGAGCTCTTCCTCATCGGTGTCGGCAACTACACCGAGGCCGACGTCGAAGCGGCGACCGCCGCCTGGACGGGCCATACCGCTCGATACCCCGATCGTCGGTACGAGTTCGACGCCGACGTCCACGAGGCGGCGCCGCAGGACTTCCTGGGTGTTCGGATCAACGAGGGCGCAGCACGCGACGCCGGTCGCGAGACGGTCGACGTCGTCCTCGGGACGGGGAGTGGTGACACCGGAACCGTCCCCGTCGGGGCGAATGCCGGACGCTCCACCGCAGAGGTGGCAGCGGAGTTCCTTTCCAAGAAGCTGTGGCAGGAGTTCGGTGAAGCCACCACCGGATCCGTCCCCGACGGCGTGCTGGCCGACATGAGCGCAGCACTCGTCGACAGCAGCTTCGACATCCGGGCGTGGGTCCGGGCCATGCTCGTGCACGACGACTTCTACACCGACGAGGTCAAGAGCGGCCTGGTGCGTCAGCCGGTCGAATACGTGGTCGCGCTGATGGTCGCCACCGGCCTCGACGCCGAACGCGGCGCCAGCTTCTGGCTCCTCGAACGAGCCGGACAGCGCCTCCTGTATCCGCCGAACGTGAGCGGGTGGAAGCCGAACGGCTACTGGGTCAACGCCAGCGCGATGGGCGCGCGACAGCGCATTGCCCAGGGGTACATCTGGGAGTTGACCGGGCGTGAGTGGCATGACGACGACGACGCGTTCTTCCCGCTCGGTACGGGCAGAGTCCGCAAGCAGTGGCTCCACGACCGTGACCTCTCGGGAGACGCGATCGTCGACGAACTGCTCCGACTGACCGGGCTCGGCACGAGCGTGTCGATCAGTACCCGCCAGCGACTCATCGACCACATCGACGACCCCGAGATCGAATTCTGGCACCGCCTCGACGCGCTGCTTCTGCTGTTGTCCGCCCCCGAAATGCACGCTGCCTGAGGCCCCATGCTCGATCCCGACATCTCCACCGCTGCCGCTCTCGCGCAACTCTCCCGCCCCGACGTGGGCGACTCGATCTCGCTCGACCGCCGCCGCTTCCTCCAACTCGTCGGTGCCGGTCTCGGTGCCGGCCTCGTTGCCGGACCGGGCACGTCGCTGCTCGACGAAGCGCTCGGCCACGACCCGTCGGCGTGGGCGCTCGGCCCGGTCGGTCAGACCGACGGCATCCTCCTCGTCGTCGGCCTCTATGGAGGAAACGACGGGCTGAACACGATCGTCCCCGTGAACGACGGCCACTACTACGACCAGCACGGTCGACTCGCCATCGACGTCGCCGACACGATCGCCCTGGACGCGTCCACCGGGTTGAACCCCGAGCTGACCGAATTCAAGCGCTTCTGGGACGCCGGCCAATTGGCCGTGGTCGAAGGCGTCGGACACGGCCAAGAAGACTTCAGCCACTTCAGTTCGATGGCGCGCTGGATGTCGGGCCGCCCGACCGGTGTGCCGAGCAGTGGGTGGGTCGGGCGCTGGCTCGACGGCTACCTCGGCGCGGGGAAGGACCTGTTCGCCGCGGCCGAAGTCGGGCACTCGTTGCCGCTCCACATGATCGGCGAACGTTCGGTTGCGACCACGGTCCCCGCGTCGAAGCCCGACTTCGGGGTTCCGAGATCGTGGCGCCCCGAAGCGGACGTGCGCCTCTTCCAGACCGTGCGTGACATGGCCGGAGAGGCTGAGCCTGGATCATGGCTCGACCGCATCGGCCAGGCCCAGGTCGACCAACTCGCCGTCGCCGCATCGCTCTCACCGGTGATCCCGGCTGACGACGCGCTGCCCGAGAACGACACGGTCGCCAAGTTCGAGATCGCCGCCCGCCTGATCAACGCCAACCTCGGGTTCCGCGTGCTCACGGTCGGCTTCGGCGACTTCGACAGCCACGCTGGTCAGCCATCGCAGCATCCCGACCGAATGCGTGAGCTGAACGCGTCGCTCGCCCGATTCTTCGCGACGCTCGACCCGGCGTGGGCAGGTCGCACGACCGTGATGACGTTCTCGGAGTTCGGCCGGACCTCACACGCGAACGACGGCCAGGGAACCGACCACGGGTCGTCGGGGCCGCAGTTCGTGATGGGCGCCGGCGTGAAGGGCGGTTTCTTCGGACAGCGGCCGTCGCTCGCAGGCCTCGCACGGTGGGAGCGGATGCCGACCCACGTCCCGATGACCGACTACTACGGATCGGTCATCGACGGTTGGCTCGGCGGTGGTGCATCCGACGCGCTCCCCGGCTTTCGCGACGACCTCGGTCTGTTCTCCGACTCGCCCACCTCCGACGCCACCTTCCCCGGTTCCTCGCTCAGCGAGTTCGTGGCCATGGCGCCCGAGCGGATCTACGACACCCGCCAGGGGATCGGCGGTCGCAGTGTGCGCATCGGTCCGGGTGAGACAGTCGACGTGACCATCGCCGGTGCCGGTTCGATCCCGTCGACCGGCGTCACCGCCGTGTCGGTCAACATCACGTCGATCAATCCGGCGTCGGGCACGTGGATCGCTGCGTTCCCGAGTGGATATTCCACGCCGTCGTCATCGACGCTCAACCCGAGGGCGGGTCAGGTCGTGCCGAACATGTCGGTGGTCGGCGTCGGGGCGAACGGCAAGATGAGCTTGTACAACGACTCGTCGAGCGTCCACGTCACGGTCGACGTCATGGGGTACTTCCGTGCGACTGCGTCCGCCCGCATGATGCCGCTGTCGCCGCGACGGATCCTCGACACCCGCAAGGGGATCGGTGCTCCGACGGCCCGTGTGCGGGGCGGGAAGAAGATCGAATTGCAGGTGCTCGGCCAGGGCGGCGTGCCGTCGACGGGCGTCGATGCAGTCGTGTTGAACGTGGCCTCGATGCGTCCGACCACCGATGGGTGGGTCACGGCGTGGCCGACCGGAGTGGACAAGCCCGTGGTCGCGAACCTCTCGTATCGAAAGGGCACCGTCGTCCCGAACCTGATGATGTGCAAGGTGGGACCCGACGGGAAGATCAACCTGGAAGCCAGTTCGGGGCAGGTCGACCTGCTCGCCGACGTGGTCGGTTGCTTCACGACCACCGGATCGCAACTCGCACCGGTGGCGCCCGCTCGTCTGCTCGACACCCGCAAGGGCATCGGTGCAGCGCAGGCCCGTGTCGGTGCGGGACAGGAAGTCACGCTGCAGGTCACCGGCCGCGGTGGCGTTCCCAATGGGGCGACTGCGGTGGCGCTCAATGTGTCGGCGGTGCGTCCGACGGCGCAGACGTTCCTCACCACCTATCCCAACGGTGAGTCGATGCCGACGGCGTCGAGCCTCAACCCCGACGCGGGTCGAGTCTCGGCGAACCTCGTCATCGCCAAGCTCGGCGACGGCGGCAAGGTGAAGATCTACAACGACCAGGGCGACGTCGATCTCCTCGCCGATCTGACCGCGTACTTCATCTGAGCCGGTCGTGCGTCGATCTCGTGATCGTCGGGATCGATGGGCCGAGCGCTGCACCGACGTCGGTCTGATCACCGACTCGATGGTGCCCTTCGCGTAGCTGGCCACCCCATTCGTCTGAGCCGGTGGTGCCGCTGTCGGTAGCTTGACCGGATGGTGGACGAGCGTCGACAGCAACTGTTGGGAGCGCAGCTCCGAGGACTGGTCGGCGACCATCTCGGCACGCCGATCGATGCCGAACCGAACGGCTTCGGCGCCGGCGCGGCACTCATGGTCGGAACGGTGGCGTGGGCGTCGATCGACGGCCCGGCGCATCGCCGCCTCGGGGCGGCACTCGCATGGGCGCATCGCCAGGGTGCGACCACGCTGAACGTCGTGGCAGCGGAGGGAGGCGGCACGGTGGCCCGCCGTGCGTTGGGCTTCTCGTTGCCGATCGAGGTCTGGTTCCCCGACGGCCGGATGTTGCTCCCGGTCGTGCCAGACGCATGCGTCCCGTCTGTCGAGCCGGGTTCCGAACACCTGACGCTCGTCGCACTGATCGAGGAGGCCGGTGCCGAACCACGTATCGAGCACGGAGTGGTCACCGGTGAGGTGCGCGGGTTGGAGGTGTGTCGGGTGGTCGACGAGCCGACGGTCGGCAACTTCGTGGAGTTGAGCGACGTGGCGGGCGATGCGGAGCGCATGGCCGAGAACGTGAGCGGGCGCGACTCGGGCGGCGTGATCCTCGAGGTCGGCGTCGGCGCGAACGATCGTGAGGCGTTCCAACTGCTTCACGGCCACCTCCCGACGGTCGAAGCACTTGCTGGCGTGGTGGCGGCGGTTGCCGAGCACCGCTCCGTGGCGACCAGGCAGCACCCCCTCAACCGGATGGCGGTCGAGCGATTCCTCCGCTGGCAGGTCGAACGGGAGCCCGATCGGTTGGGGCTCGAGTCGCTCGCTGCCGTCGAGTCGCCGGTGGTGCGTCTCAGCATGAAGCACGGCGAACCGTGTGTCGGCCAGGGCCTGGACACCGAGGGCCGCAGCGTGCTGGTGGTGTTCTCGAGTGGAGTCGACCTCGATCTGATGCCGTTCGTCGCCGACGCCGTGCAGTGCACTGCCGAGACCTTCGACCGGGTCATCGTGACGCTCCCCGAGCGCGACCTCGTCTCGATCACGGCCGATCTCTCGCAACTCTTGACGCAGCCAGTCGAACTGATCGCCCTTCCCGACGAGGTCTGACGCAGCCTTCGCAGCAGCACGTCCCACGAACCGCGGACGGCGAATTCGGCGAATGTCGGAGCAGGCTAAGACGACGGTGTCGGCTGTGGGTGTTCTGTCCTCGGTGAGGTCCGGGTTGCGGAGCCGAGGAGGGACAGGGTCGGTGCGCCCGAGGACGCGCTCGCGAATCGGCGCTCTGCTGTGCGGCGGCTGGGTGTCGCTCGCATCGTGGGCCGTCATCGACTGCTGACCTCAGGCGGCTCGGATGGTGGGTGGGCCGGTCTTGTGCCGGGTTCCGTCGGGGAGTGTGAGGGTGAGTTGTCGTCGGGGCCCCAGCGTGACGATCCAGTCGTCGTGGTGGATCTTGGTGTGGTGCTTCGTACAGACCGGGAGCAGGTTGTCCAGGTCGGTGGTTCCGCCGTTGCGCCACCAGGTGATGTGGTGGATTTTGCAGCGGTCGTATCCGGGGATGGCGCAACAGGTGTAGAGGGCTCGGAGTGCTCGTCGTTGGGCGCGGTTGGCGAGGCGTGTGGTGCGTCCGAGGTCGGTGTTGCCGGGTGCGTGGAGCACGATTCCGTTGCGGATGATGACGGTGTCGGTGTTGGCTCCGTCGACGAGTTCGGCGAGGACGCGGATCGGTATTTCGACGGGGAGTGCGTAGTGGGCGACGGGGCCGGTCTGGTCGGGTGCGTCGGCGTCGATGACGACGAGGCAGTCGACCCGGTCCGGCTTCGAGCCGCCGCAGCCTGGCTGATCCGAAATCGCAGCGGTGCGGTTGGTGATGAGTCGGGAGAGGGCGTGGGCGGCGAGGAAACGGTTTTTCTCGACGGGATCGGTGGGGCAGTGGTCGGGTGTGGCTTCGGCGAACAGGGCTTGTACGGCGTGGTCGATCTTGGTGGAGAGTGTGAGTGCGGTGACGGGATCGAACCTGGCGTTGAGGTTCCACATGCCGTCATGGTCGGTCCAGGTGCGGAGCCGCACGGCGGCTTTTTGGCGGGTGAGGCGTGTTTCGCCGTTGTCGTTGTCGAGTCGTGTGACTTCGAGTTTCATGCGTCTGTCGAATTCGGCGATGGTGGCTGTCTCGGCGATGTCGACGAGGTCGTCGACCAGGTCGAGGAGTTCGTCACGGCGGTCGGGGTCGATGTTTTTCGATGCGCGGGTGATGGCGTCGATGTGGCCGGTGGTGATGCGTCCGTTCTCGAGTGAGTCGGCGAGGCCCGGTATGGCGGAGAGTGTGTCGGCGCGGTCGCGGTTCTTGGAGGCGGCGTTGAGTGTGCAGCGTGAGGTCTCGGCGATGGTGGCTTCGGGGAAGCTGTCGATGGCGGCGAGTTGGGTGATGAGTGCTGCTCGTTGGGCTTCGGCCCAGGCGATGATGTGTTCGATGTCGGTGAGGCAGGCGGTGATGGTCGGTTTCGTGGCGGCCTGGTCGGCGCGTGCGGCGGTGATCCGCCGGGCTGTGTCGAGCAGTTGAGTCGAACGCATGTTCGTATCATACCGAAGGGGTGTAACACACTTGCGAGAATGCTCTGGTCCGGCTGTCTGGTGCCGGTCTGACTCCGGGTGTTACTGACCGAACTTCGTGTCCTGTCTCTGATCAGTCGGCCGGTGTCGGACGGTCGGATTACGCACCGGCCGGTCGGGGCGGACCGTGACCTGATAGGAGCGTTGGAACTGCATCCAGTGTGTACTGTCCGCCCGTCCCGACCGGTGGTGCCCCACGACCAAGCCATCAGTCAGGAGCAACCACCCTCATGACACCACAACGGGTCATTACCGTTGGCGTGGACACCCACGCCGACACCCACACCGCAACCGTTTGCGACCATCTCGGTCGCATCATCGTCACCGCCACGTTCCCCACCACTCCGGCCGGGTACCGCCAGCTGCTGTCGTGGGCGAAACGCCGAGGCCAAGCAACTCGAAGCCCAGATGCGCCGTCTGCTCGACGAACTGGTCCCGTCGCTGATGGCCGAAGTCGGCGTGTCGACAATGAACGCCGCCAACCTCGTCATCGCCGCCGGCCAGAACCCCGAACGACTCCGCACCGAAGGATCCTTTGCTGCGCTCTGCGGGACGAGTCCGGTCGAGGCGTCGTCGGGCAAGCACCAGCGGCATCGGATCAACCAGGGCGGCAACCGCCAAGCCAACTCGGCGCTCCACATCGCCGTCCTGATCCGAGCGCAACGCTGCGAGGAGACACGCTCCTACATCGAACGTCGAACAGAGGAAGACAAGTCGCAACGCGAGATCTGGCGCTGCATCAAACGGGCCCTCGCCCGCCGCTTCCACCGACTCCTCGTCCACGACCTTTCGCGCACGTCCGCGTCGGTGACATGATCGAGAGCATGGCAGACACCGACCACGACGATGACTGGGCAACCCCACACGTGAAGAAGGCCATCAAGATCGAAAGCAGGATCTGGATGGTCGTTGGCGTCGTCGTGATCGTGCTCGTCATCGTCGCCGCGCTCCGCTGAGCCCGACGCTTCGAGAACGACCTCAGGAAAGAACTCCTTGACATAGGAGCATCAGAGTTCTCCGGTAGACCGATCTGCCGCCAAGGACGAATGAGGTGGTGCCGGCCGCGGATCGTCTGTCCTCGGTCGGGTCCGAATCGCGGTGCGCAAAGGGGACACAATCGACGCGAGCCGGTCGCCCCCTACGTCGTGGCCGAGTGGAGGCCGACCATGTTGCCCTCGGTGTCGCCGATGATCGAGACGAAGCCGTGCTCGCCGATCGAGTACTTCGACTTCACGATCGATCCGCCAGCCGCTGTCGCCCGACCTTCCTCGACCGCGCAGTCGTCGCACGTGAAGTAGACCATCGACCCGCCCGGTCCGGGCCGGGCGTACTCGAGCTTGACGAGAGCGCCGCCCGCTCCGTGCGATGCGAAGTCATCTCCGAAGGACCGCATCACGACGCTTGCGTCGTTCGGGTCCCCCATGGGGGAGAGCGACGTGTCGAGCACCGTCTCGTAGAAGGCCTGGGCACGATCCATGTCGTCGACGTAGATGTCGAAGAATCCGACTGTGCGCATGTGTCTGTCCGTTCGTTCTGATGCCGAGACCGTGTGTCCCGGCACCGACCACTCAAACGGACGGCGGGCGCCAGGGATTGTAGATATCAGACATCGAACATCTTCTCGAACTGGCCCGGCGTGTAGCCGGTCAGGTTCCGGAAGGAGTGCGTGAAGTGCGATTGGTCGGCGAAGAGCAGCAGGTAATCGTTGCGGAATGAGTGCTGGACCCGCAGCACCTTCCAGAGATCGTGCGGAGCGAAGCCGGTGGTGTTCTTCAACGTCCGTTGAAGCTGTCGGGGCGAGAGCGCTGCGACGTCGGCCATGTCGGTGACACTGCGGATCTGGTCCAGATTCGTCAGGATCGCGGCGGTGACCGGATTCGGCGCGACGAGGCCGTCGTCGAGCAGGCGGACGACGAACTCCGAGAAGACCTGTGTCTTTCCGGTGAGGTCCAGACGGGCCGCCGCCCGACCCACCTCGACGAGCGGGAGATCGCCCTCGTACGGCTCGCCGACGTAGTGGTCGACCGAGGCGTCGGGGTCGCCGCGCCACACGCCCGGGAACAACTGGATCCCGGCGAAGTGGAACGTCCTGCCGAGGCCGAGCGCCGTGTGCGTCGTGTGCAACTGGGTCACTCCGGCGATGCGGGGATCGAGCTGGTCGAACAACAGGTTGACGCAGGCGTCGGGCACGGCGTGGAGCGTGAAGTCCTCGTCGAGTTCGGTGACCGTCTTCATCTCCCAGTAGCAGTGCACCAGATCAGCGAGCGGGGCAGCCGGAGGGACCTCGGTGTAGACGACCGACTCGACGGTCTTCGCCACACCGTCCTTCACCGGGTCGTACATACGCCCGTCAGAGTAGAGCGGAACGATCCTCGCTCCAGTCGATGAGGCTCACTCCTACAGGTCCGACCGTACCGAGGGTCGCGACGACGGCGCCCCCGGCCCGGCGTCGAGGGTGGGCAGTAGCCTCGCACCTGCATGATGGAGCGACTGGCGCAGATCGTCGACGAGTACGAACTGCTCGAACGTGCGCTGTCCGACCCCGAGGTGCTCGCCGATCCGAAGCAGCTCCGCTCCGCCTCGCAGCGCTACAACGACCTCGGCCCCGTCGTCGAGACGTTCCGACGCCATCGCTCGCGATCGGGCGACGCCGACGCCGCGCGCCAGATGCTCGATGGAGCGGCCGGAGACGAACGCCAGATGCTCGTCGACGAGATCGACGACGTCACCTCCGAACTCGAAGCCCTCGAAGCCGAACTGCGCGAGTTGATGATCCCGAAGGATCCGCACGACGGTCGCAACGTGATCGTCGAGATCCGCGGTGCCGAAGGAGGTGAGGAGGCGAACCTCTTCGCGCGTGACCTCCACGAGATGTACGTCGCCTACGCCGCGACCCAGAAGTGGAAGGTCGAGACGATGTCGGCGGCGGTCAGCGACATGGGCGGCTACAACGACATCACCTTCGTGGTGAGCGGCGACACGGCGTGGCGCAACCTGAAGTACGAGGGCGGCCCGCACCGCGTGCAGCGCGTGCCCGTCACCGAGAGCCAGGGCCGGATCCACACGTCGTCGGCGACCGTGACCGTCCTCCCCGAAGTCGACGAGGTCGATGTCGAGGTCGACGAACGAGACCTCGACATCGACGTCTATCGATCGAGTGGCGCCGGTGGCCAGCACGTCAACACGACCGATTCGGCCGTGCGTATCACGCACGTCCCCACCGGAGTGGTCGTCACCATGCAGGACGAGCGATCGCAACTCCAGAACAAGAACCGGGCGATGGTCGTGCTGCGCGCCCGGCTGTTCGAGCGCGCCGAGCAGGAGCGCGCCGACGAACTCTCCGCCGAGCGGAAGTCCCAGGTCGGTGGCGGCGGCCGCAGCGAGAAGATCCGCACGTACAACTACAAGGAGAACCGCCTGACCGACCACCGGATCGGGTTCACGATCTACCGGCTCGCCGACGTGCTCGCCGGCGACCTCGGTGCCGTCGTCGATGCGCTGTCCGCCGACGAACGGTCCCGTCTCCTCGCCGAAGGTGAATCGGCCGACACCACGCCGTGATCCGCCATTCACCCAACCGGGCGAGACGCCGATGAGTGGTGTCGAGCGCACCGTCACGTGGCGCGAACTGCTCGCCGAGACGACGCAGTTCCTCGGTGATCCGATGCACGCGCGGTGGATCTGCGAGACCGCCACGTCGACATCACCGACCGAGTTCCGCGACATCCTCGACGACGACGCGACCAAGCGGGCCGTCGGCCACCTCGATGCGATGGTGGCCCGAGCCCGCACCGGTGAACCGATTCAATACGTGCTCGGCAGCTGGTCGTTTCGTCACCTCGACCTCGCCGTCGACTCGCGCGTGCTGATCCCGCGACCGGAGACCGAAGACGTGGCCGCCGTGGCCATCGAACTGGCAACGGCGGCCGGCCCGGTCCGCACGGTCGCCGACCTCGGGACGGGGTCGGGTGCGATCGGTCTGTCGCTCGCCGGTGAACTCCCGCCCGACGGAACCACGGTCTGGATCACCGACACCTCACCCGACGCGCTCGACGTGGCTCGCGCCAACATCGCCGGGATCGGCCGGCTCGGCGCGAACGTGCGAGTGGCCGAGGGCTCCTGGTGCGACCCGCTCCCGACCATCCCTGCCTTCGACGTCATCGTCACGAACCCGCCGTATGTGGCGGAGGAGTCGGCCGAGATCGAGCCGATCGTCAGCCAGTGGGAGCCCGGCGCCGCCCTCTTCGCTGGGCGTGACGGGCTCGATGACATCCGGACGATCGTGCCGTCGGCAGTGACATGCCTCCGCCCGGGAGGTTGGCTCGTCATCGAGCACGGACACGACCAGGGCGAGGCGGTGTGCGACCTCTTCGGCGACCACGGCCTGGTCGACGTCGAGACGCGACGCGACCTCGCAGGCCTCGACCGGATGACGCTCGGCCGTCGATCGCTCGAACTCTTCGACGTCGCGTACCCCGACGGCGCACTGCGGGTGCGGCACCTCGCCAACACCCCGAGCGACATGGCTCACCTCGGCCAGTGGCTGTCCGACCCGGTCGTCCTCGAGTGGTACGAGGGTCGCGAGCAGGCCGACGACCTCGCCGGGGTACTCGCCGTGTTCGGCCCCGGTGGTGAGGCCGAACGAGACGAACTGACGCCGGCCATCATCGAACTGGACGGCGCGCCGATCGGGTACGTACAGCTCCACGACCTCGACGACCGGGAGGACGCCGCCGGGTTCGACTTCGAGGACGGCACCGGAATCTGGTCGCTCGATCTCCTCGTCGGCGCCCCCGCCCTCTTCGGCCGGGGCATCGACCGCGCCGTCAGCCGAGCAGCCGCCGAGTTCCTGCTCGACGAGTGGGAGGCACGTGAGGTCGTCATCCTCCCGAGCACCGAGAACGCCCGGGCGATCGCTGCCTACCGAGCCGCCGGTTTCGCAGGCGACCACGTCGTGCACGAGCACGAAGTCCGCGAGGGCGTCACGCGCGACGGCCTCCGCCTCCACTTCCGCCGGTAACGGGCCGGGTCTGACCCAGACCGTGACCGGTGACGCGAGGTGTCTGACACCCGGCGTTACGGTGCGGCGGATGGGACACGGATTGCCGAACGGGGTGATGTTCAACGCCTATCCCGACAGCATCGGCGGGCGGTTGGCCGGCTCGGTCGAGTTGCTGGCGCGCGACGAGATGGCGGGCGCCTTCTCCCTCTTCTACGTGCTGCCGTCGATCTTCCACAGCGATCTCGATCGTGGCTTCTCGGTCGTCGACTACGAGATCGACACCGACCTCGCATCGGCCGACGACCTCGGCTCCCTCGACGCACTCGACATCACCGTGAAGTTCGACCTCGTGCTCAACCACCTGTCGGTCGGCTCACCCCAGTTCCGCGACCTGGTCGAACACGGCGCCGACTCCGAGTACGCCGACTTCTTCATCGACTGGGACGAGTTCTGGGCGGGCCACGGCACCGTCTCCAGCGAGGGTTACGTCGTCCCCGATCAAAAACACCTCGACCGACTCTTCATGCGCAAACCCGGGCTGCCGATCCTGAAGATCCGCTTCCCCGACGGCACCGATCGGCACTACTGGAACACCTTCTACCAAGGGGTCGCCGACAATGGTGGGCTGCTCGGGCAGATGGACCTGAACGCACGCTCGGAAAAGGTGTGGGACTTCTACGAGAACACCCTGCACCGGCTCGCGGCGCTCGGAGCACGGATCCTGCGGCTCGATGCGTTCGCCTACCTCCACAAAGAAGTCGGTCAGAGCAACTTCTTCAATCGGCCCGGCACGTGGGACCACTTGGAGCGGCTGCGGGAGATCGCCGACGAGTGCGGTCTCACGCTGCTGCCCGAGATCCACGCGCAGTACGGATCGTTGCTCCACCACGAGATGTCGGAGCAGGGCTATCCGGTCTACGACTTCTTCTTGCCGGGCCTCGTGATCGACGCATTCGACGCCGCCGACAACTCGAACCTGCTCCGTTGGATCGACGAGATCGTCACGAACGGCCTCGACCTCGTCAACATGCTCGGATGCCACGACGGCATCCCGATCATCGACCTGCGCTCCGGCGAGGATGCCGATGGCACGCCGCACGCCGGTCTGCTCACCGACGAACGCATCGAGGAACTCATCGAACTGCTGCTCTCACGCGGCGGGCGGATCAAGAACCTCTACGGGCCCGACGGCGAGAAGATCTCGTACTACCAGGTGAACGCCACGTTCTTCAGTGCGATCGGCGCTGAGGAGCAACGCCTGCGACTCGCACGCGCCATCCAACTCTTCATGCCGGGCACCCCGCAGGTCTGGTACCTCGATCTGTTCGCCGGGACGAACGACGAGGCGGCTGCCGACGCTGCAGGCGAGGGTGGCCACAAGGAGATCAACCGGACGAACCTGTCGGTCGACGACATCGAGGCCGGGCTCCGCCGGCCCGTCGTGATCGATCAGATCGAGATGCTCCGAGTCCGCAACTCGTCACCGGCCTTCGGCGGAACGCTCTCCGTCGGCGAGACCGAGCCACAACGCCTTCAACTCACGTGGACCGGCGGGGGAGCGACCGCCACGCTCGACGCCGACCTCGCCACCGGCGCCTTCACGATCGTCGACCGCCGCCGTCACGACGAACGCACCCTCGATCACGCCTGACCTGATCGGGGAGATCGGTGGAGATCGGTGTCTGACACCGATCTCCACGTTCAGACGGCGATGACGTCGTCGTCCTTGGTGATGACGAAATCGGCGAGCTGCTTGTGGCCGGCGATGATCTTGTGCTCGGTCACGAGGACGTTCTCGACGAACGGGTCGCCGACCTCTGCGCCCCGGTTGCGCTTCTGCCGGTGTTCCAAGGTGTCGAGCCGGTTCCGGTCGATGAACACGCGCACGTCGATGTTGCGCAGCAGCGACGTGTAGGTGCCTTCGACCACGACGACATCCACACCGGCCAGGTCGATCGTCTCGTCCTCGACAGAGTTCGCGTCGTAGTCGATCAATGGCTTCACGATCTTCGACGCGCCCGCCCGGGCGTCGATCAGGTTCTGTTCCAACACGTCGAGCCGGACTTCGACGTGGGGCCCGAGCCACGACGGATCCTCACGACGTCGGATGTCGTTCGACGTCGGCGGGAGGACGAAATAGTCGTCCTGGCCGAGCAAGACGGCGGTGATCCCGTGTGCTCCGAAGGCCTCGGCGATGGCGAGCCCCGTCTCGGACTTTCCACTCCCGGATTCGCCCGCGACGCTGATCGTGGTCCGCCGACCCCGATCCCGGACTGCGTCGATGATCGCCGGGACGATCGCGGCTGCAGCGCGCTCGTGGTGCTCCTCGAGCACAATGATGTCACCCTTCATGGCGCCGGCTCAGTCGAAGCGGACGGCGACTTCGGCGAGGATCGAGCCCTCTTCGGGCGACAGGTCGTCGTCGGCGCCGGCGACGTCACGGGCGGCTGAGAACAGTGCCGAACGCAGCACCCGGCTGCTGATCGTCGTGTCGATGCGGTCGAGGAACTCGGCGGTCCGGTCGGTGGCGATCGCATGGCGGGCCGACTCGATCGCCGGACGGAGGTGGTCTTCGAAGGTGAAGCCTTCGCCGCGCCACTCCTCGCTGATCTCGCGTACGACGGCCACTTCGACGTCGTCGATGTCGTCGTCGGCGAGCATCACGAGGGTCAACAGTTCGAGTGCGGCTCGATGTTCGGCGTCGGCGGTGGCGTGGACCGCGATGCCCTGGTACAGCTCGGCGAGTCGTTCATTCATGTTGGTTCCTCGATGTGATCGGATCCGGCGGCTGAGCGATCAGCCGCCGTCGTTCACCGATGTTCCCAGATCGAGGCCCAACGCGCGGCACAGGAACTCCAGTTGGTGCCGCAGCAGGTTCTCCGCCACGACTTCCTGGGGCGTCATGTGGCTGACTCCGACCAGGGGCAGCACCTCGTGAGGGCGGCCAGCGGCCAGCAACGCAGACGACAAGCGCAGAGTGTGGGCGGCCACGACGTTGTCGTCGGCGAGGCCGTGAACCAACAGCAACGGCCGGGACAAGTCGGGTGCGAGAGGGATCAGCGAGTTCGCGTCATAGACCGCAGCACCCTCGGTCGTGGTCGGGTCGCCGAGGTACCGCTCGGTGTAGTGGGTGTCGTAGAGGCGCCACTCGATGACGGGCGCACCTGCGATCGCGGCGTGGAACACGTCGGGCCGCTTCAACACGGCGAGGGCTGCGAGATAGCCACCGAAGCTCCAGCCGCGGATCGCCACCTTGCCGAGATCGAGTTGCTGATACCGCTTCGCGACGTCGTGGAGCGCATCGATCTGATCGTCGAGCGTCGGCCCGGCGAGGTCGTCACGCACGGACCGCTCGAACTCTGCTCCTCGACCCGGGGTGCCCCGACCGTCGGTGACGATCACGGCGAACCCCTGGTCGGCGAACCACTGCGACGACAGATGGGCATTGTGGCTGGCGACGACGCGCTGGCCGTGCGGGCCGCCGTAGGGGTCGAGCAGGACGGGCAGCTTCAGGTCGCGTGCATCGGGCGCGTCGATGTCGATGCCACGCGGGAAAAGCACCGCCGTCGACAGTTCCCGTTCGCCTGCTTTCATCATCGTGACGTTGGGCGAGAGGAGCGGCGTCTCGGCGTGCGACGCGATCGCCGGACCGTCGAACAGACCATCGACCAGCACGGTCGTCCTCGCTCCGGGAAAGTCGGGCCCGACCGAACGGACGACGATCGTCGAGCCTCCGATCGCGACCGAGTGCATTCCGGGTTTCTCGGTGAGGCGCCCCAACTCCGACACGTCGGCATCAGGGTCGGCATCAGGGTCGGCATCAGGGTCGGCATCAGGGTCGGTCGTCGGGGTCGTCGACCAGACGTGGACGCTCGTCGGATCGTCCGGGTCGTTCGCGAGGAAGACGATGTCGGGTTCGCCGTCGTCGTCGGGGTCGGCAACGGTGACCACCGATCGGACCTGCAACGACATCGGCGTCACCGCCACGTCGTCGACGTACAGCCGTCGCATCCCGTCACGGTCCGACGCCGTGAGCAACGCTCCGCCCGGCAACAGACGTGGAACGCCGGGCACGTTCTCGATCCACGCGTCGTCGTAGTCACTCGTGAGTGCGATGGCCTCGCACGTGTCGAGGTCGACCTTCATCGCCATCGAGCCGCGCTGGTCGCGCGACTGCACCGACATCAACAGTCCGTCGTCGGACCACTCGACGTGAGCCAGGTAGGGGAAGAACTCGCGATCCCAGTCGACCTCGCGCCGGCTTCCGTCCATCCCGAGAACGTGCAGCGTCACCTTCGGGTTGGCCGTCCCGGCGGCCGGATACCGCAGCGACTTGGCCGGCAGGGACGGGTCGCCGGGGTCGGCGATGGTCCACTCGGCCACCGGGCCGACGTCGACTCGACAGCACGCGATGTGTGCACCGTCGGGGCTCCACCAGAAGCCGCGGAACCGGTGCATCTCCTCGGCGGCGATGAAGTCGGCGCTGCCCCATGACACCGTGTCGGCCTCCTTCGGATCGTCGCCGGCGAGTACGCGCGACGATCCGTTGAGTTCGCCGACGCGAAGTTGGCGGCCGCTGACGTAGGCCAGGCGTGACGCGGTCGGATCGGGGCGGGGATCGAACACCGGTCCGTGGATGACGAGCCGGCGCGCCTGGCCGCTCAGCAGCCCGCACGTGTACAGCTCGCCGTTGAGTGCGAACGCCGCGACACGACACTCGTCGTCGGTCGCGAACGAGGTGACTCCCGTCGAACCGTCACGCATCCGCTCCCGTCGAGCCGCCTCCTCGTCGGTCACCTCGCCGCTCGCCGGGTCGTCGAGTCCGAGTAGTTGTCGCGGGTCGGCCACTTCGCGCTCGGTGCCGGTCGCCACGTCGAGCACCCACATCGAGTTGACGGGATCGTCACCCGCCTTGCTGCGCAGGAAGAGCACTCGTTCGCCGTCGGGTGACACGACGACGTTGCGCGGCTCGCCGAGCGTGAAGCGTTGCGTGCGGGCGTATTGGCGGGGGAACGTGTCGCTCACCCCGGTCACTGTACGACCGCACCCTCACCCCGTCCGGCCACCGTTCCGGTCAGCGTCTCGTGACAGGTCAGATCTGCCACGGGACGGACCTGTCATGAGATGCGACCGCTCTGAGGCGGGCGGTGGGTCAGGGGCAGTTGGCGATGGCGTCGAGGATGACCGCGAATGCCGCGTCGGCGTCGACGTGGGTGAGCATCGTGCAATTCGGCGCCGATCGTTCGAGGATGCTGCGGCTGTCGATCACCGTCATCCCGGCGGTGTGTTCGCCGATCGTCTCGACGACGACATGGCGTTCGACCGACTCGAACAGATCGGGGTGGGTGACCGCGAGGACGGCAAGCGGATCGTGGAGTGCCGCACCGCGCAGAGCGCCGTCGTCGTGGCGTTCGATGTAGTTCGACGAGAAGAACTCGAACAGCCCGGTCAGAGTCGATGCCAGCCGGCCCGGTAGCGCCCGCGTCGCCTCGATCCGCTCCGGTGTCACCTGGAACTGATGGGTGACGTCGAGCCCCGCCATGATCAACCGACTCGGTGTGCCCGAAACGTCGAAGGCGTCGTACACGATCGCAGCGGCGTGGGGATCGGCCCAGATGTTGAACTCGGCGGTGGCCGAGCGGTTGCCGAAGGTGCCGCCGCCCATGAGCGAGATGCCGGCGATCCGGTCGAGTAGGTCGGGTGCCTGGCGGATCGCTGCACCGATGTTCGTGAGGGGACCCATCGGCATGAGCCACAGCCCGTCGTCCTCGCGGCACGACTCGATGATGAACGACACCGCGTCGGTCCCGTCGAGTCCGGTGGTCGGTGCCGGCAGGTCGGCGCCGTCGAGCCCCGACTCGCCATGGACGAAGTCGGCATGTCGGGGCGGTGCGACGAGCGGACGGGCACAACCTGAATGCACGGGGGCGTCCAGCCCGATCATGTCGCGCATCACGAGTGCGTTGTGCGTGGTCTGGTCCAGTGAGACGTTGCCGGCGACGGTCGTGATCCCGACGACGTCGGCGAAATGGGCTGCGGTCACGATCGCGACCGCATCGTCATGGCCCGGATCGCAGTCAATGAGAACGCGTGGTCGTGTGGAGGCCTGGCTCATACACCCGAGCTTCCCACGCCGTCGACCACACTGTGCAGATGGCGATCTTTCCTCCCCGTCGCCGCAGTGGCAGCCGGCTCGGCCGTGCGGGCGTCGGATGCCGACCTTCGTTCATCGCGCTGACCGTCATGTCCCTCGCGGCGCCTGCGTGCACGAGCGACGGTGTCGACGATGCCGCGACGACGCTTCCCGGTCCGTCGTCGACCGGCGAACCTGGCGACGATGGGAAACTCTTCACCGATGCCGACGGCGACCTCCTCTCCGGCGAGGCCGAGGCCCCACCGGTCGTGGTGTCGCTCGACCCCGTGGTCGAGACAGGGGTCCCGGGGATCGACTCCGACGATGTCTTCTGTCGTGCGTGGTCGCGCTACGCCGGCTCGGTGCAGGCGCTCTCGGTCGCCTGGTTCACGCAGGCGCCCGCACAGGCCGCCACCCTCGAAGTCGCTGCTGGCTCTGCACTGCACGCCGCCGTCGACGACATGGCGGCGAACCTCCCCGCCCAGATCGAGTCGAACGGCCAGCAGCTCACCGTCGACGTGCCGGGGCCGCTTCTTCGTCGCGCCGATCGGTCGGCCGAGTTCCTCGCGGCTGCGGGCGCCGACGCCGCCACCATCGACCTGCTCGGCGATGCCTGGCTCGCGGCGATCACCGAGTTCGGCCTCGACTCCGACGACCTCGAGATCGTGGTCCCCGACGGAGCGGCCGAACCGCTGGCCACAGCTGCGGCCGAGTTCGGTGCGGCCGTCCCGTCGATCCTCGAAGACCCGACTCTCGACACCACCGAGTTCGACATCTTCCCGTCGCTCGACTACATCGCCGACAACTGCCCCGACCAGGGAACCCTGTCGGGCAACGACAACGTCGGCTGACCCGAACGATGGGGGCGGTCGCCCGCGGTGCGGTCAGGTGGTGAGGGTGCCCTCGGCGTCGAGGTGGACGGTGATGCCGACCCATTCGCCGTCGCACATCGCGGCGGTCACGGCGGGATCCGACGACGTGCCCCACGCCCGTCGACCATCGGCCAGCAGGCACGCTGCGATCGCCAGCTCGGGCTCGCCCTCGCGTGAGAACATCACGGTGTACGCCTCGATGTCGGCCTCTCCGGCCGCATCGGCGCCCACGGCCAGTTCACGTCGTGGCATGGCGTCGATCTCGTCTTGCGGAGACTCGTGGGCGAAACCTCCGTCGGGGGGAGTGGTGGCGTACACCCCGAACGAATGCTTGGTCGCGTACCCGCCATTCGCCCACACCAGCGCCGTGGCGTCGGGCTGCTCTCGCAACTCGTGCACGATCGTGGCGATCGCATGCATCGGGTAGTTGTTCCACGGGCCACCGCAGAACGACAGGCCACCGGTGCGCGACCACTGCCGCGCCTCGAGGTCGATCCCGAGCGACTGGGCGCCGAGTTGCACGGCGGCCGGGAAGCACGAGTACAGGTCGATGATCTCGACCTCGTCGATGGTGGTCCCGGCGAGTTCGAGCGCCCGCCGACCGCCGAGTTCGACCGCCGGGGTCCGGGCGAAGGTGTCGCGATGGGAAACGAAGTCGTGCTCGTGGCAGTCGGTCCCCGATTGCGGGAACACCCACTTCGACTCCGGCACGCCGAGTCGGGTCGCTGCCTCGACCGAGCACATGATCACCGAGGCGGCCATGTCGACGCTGCTGTTCGAGTTCATCAGCTTCGGGTACGGATGTCCGACCATCCGATTGTCGGGCCCGACCGTCGTGATCTCGTCGGGCGTCTTCGCGTCACGGATCCACGCGTTCGGGTTGCGCGCTGCAACCTCACTGAGGCCCGACCAGAGACGACCGAGGAACTGCTCGTGCTCCTCGACGCTGCGTCCCGAAGCGGCGCGCAGAGCGGTCTCGAACATCGGATACATCTGGATCGGCATGACGATGCCGCGTTCGCGCTCCGCGGCCAGGTTCATGTCGAGTTCCGTGCCGATGCGTACGGGCAGGTCGTCGTCGTCGGCCTTCGGCCAGTCGAGCTTGACTCCCTCGCGTCGGGCGCGCATGAACGAACGGAAGGCCTCGCCGCCTGCGAGCACCGCGACATCGACGTTCCCCGATGCGATGTCGAGCGCCGTGCGGTTGACGAGCGCCTGCGGGCTGTTGCCGCCGTTCGAGGACTCGCCGAGTTCGACCCCATCGGGGCTCGTGTCGTAGCCGAGGCGATCCGCCAAGAAGCGCGGAGCGTTGCGATACCGCCACCCGATCACGCTGACGACACGAACCGAGTCGGCAGGAGGAGGCCCGTCGAGGCCGGCGTCGGTCGCTGCGAGCCGCACGGCCTCCTCCATCAGAGCAACGGGTTCGAGAGCGTCGTCGAGGGAATCGGCGCGGTGCAGGTACTGGCCGACACCGATGATCACGGGGGTTCGAGGATCGAGCGTCACGCGCAGAACCATACGAAGTGGGCTGCGATCACGACGATTCGCCCGCCGACGACGGCGCCGGAATCCGGTGACCGCGCCTCGATGCCGCCACCTACACTCGACACCGATGGCACGAATCGCAATCGGATCCGACCACGCCGGGTTCGACCTCAAGGCTCACCTCGTCGACTTCTTGACCGCAGCGGGGCACACGGTCGACGACCAGGGAACCCACTCGACCGAGTCGGTCGACTACCCCGACATCTGCGCCGGAGTCGGTCGGACCGTGGTGGCCGGGGACGCCGATCTCGGCATCGTCCTCGGGGGCAGTGGGCAGGGTGAACAGCTCGCGGCGAACAAGGTGCGCGGCGTGCGCGCCGCCCTGTGCAACTGCCTCTACACCGCTCGCATGGCGCGCGAGCACAACGACGCCAACGTGTTGTCGATGGGCGGCCGAGTCGTCGGCATCGGCCTCGCCGAAGAGATCGTCACACTGTTCAGTACCACCGAGTTCGAAGGCGGCCGCCACCAGCGCCGCGTCGACCAGATCACCGCCCTCGAAACCAACTTCTGAGTAACGCCCGGGGTCAGACCCCAGACGTTACGGAACGGACCACCATGCCCTTCCCCACCACCACCGATCCCGACACCGAGATCGAAGCGTTGCTCGCTGCCGAGGTCGAGCGCCAGACCACGGGCCTGCAACTCATCGCCAGTGAGAACTTCACCTCGCCCGCGGTGATGGCGGCGACCGGTTCGGTCCTCACCAACAAGTACGCCGAGGGCTATCCCGGCAAGCGGTACTACGGCGGCAACCAGGTGGTCGACTCGATCGAGCAGATCGCGATCGACCGCGTGAAGGAACTCTTCGGCGCCGACCACGCCAACGTGCAGCCCCACTCGGGCGCCAACGCCAACATGTGCGTGTACCAGGCTCTGCTCGAGCCGGGCGACACCGTGCTCGGCCTCAGCCTCGACCACGGCGGCCACCTCACCCACGGCTCGCCGGTGAACGCGTCGGGTCTGCTGTACGACTTCGTCGCCTACGGCACCGGGGCGGAGGATCGCATCGACATGGACCAGGTCCGCGACCTCGCTCTCGAACACCGGCCGAAGATGATCGTCGTCGGCACCACGTCGTACCCACGCCGCCTCGACCCCGAGCCGTTCAAGAAGATCGCCGATGAGGCCGGTGCGCTGCTCATGTTCGACATCGCCCACCTCGCCGGGCTCGTCGCCGGTGGCTCGCACCCGAACCCGGTTCCGTTCGCCGACGTCGTCACCTTCACCACCCACAAGACTCTTCGTGGTCCGCGCGGCGGCACCATCCTCTGCAAGGAAGAGCACGCCAAGGCGATCGACAAGGCAGTGTTCCCCGGATGGCAGGGCGGCCCGCTCGAACACGTCATCGCCGGCAAGGCAATCGCCTTCCGTGAAGCGATGAACCCCTCGTTCCGCGGCTACGCGGCGCAGGTCGTCACCAACGCGTCGGCGCTCGCCGAGGCACTCGCGAGCGAAGGCTTCCGGCTCATGTCGGGGGGAACCGACATCCACCTGATGGTCGTCGACCTCACACCCTTCGACGCCGAATTGACCGGCAAGGTCGCGCAGGCCACCCTCGACGAAGCGGGGATCACGCTCAACAAGAACACGATCCCCGATGACCCCCGCAGCCCGTTCGTCACGAGCGGCGTACGCATCGGAACTCCGTCGGTGACGACGCAGGGGATGACGGAGAACGAGATGCCGATCATCGCTCGACTCATCGCCACCGCCCTGCGCGAGCGTGAGAACCCCGATGCACTCGCGAAGGTCCGCGCCGAGGTGGCCGACCTCTGCGCCAAGTTCCCCGCCTACTGACCGACCGAGAGCTGGACGCGACCGGCCCACGCGACACGGAGTCGAGCGGGCCGTCGCCGGTTCGGCGCCCTGTGCTCAGTGCGTGTGTGGCTCGGTGCGTGTGGCTCAGTGCGTGTGTGGCTCAGTGCGTGTGTGCCGCGACGCCGCCCTCGGACGGCTGCACGATCACGATGCCCTGACCCTGGAACGCGACCTGGAAGGCCTCTCCTGAGCCGAGCCCGACGATCGCCTTGGCCTTGACGGTCTTGTTGAGGCTGGTCGTGAGGTTCGCACTCCAGGCGACGACGGCATCGGGGTCGCCGAAGGTCGGCTGATCGGTGTGGAGCACCACCGGATGACCCTTGGTCGTGATGGCCACCCATCCGTGTCCGCTCAGACGCGTGTTGAAGAGGCCGCCCGTGAGCACGCCCGCACCCTGGACGCGCTGGATGTCCCAGTCGAGCGAGGTCTCGAACGCGAGAACGTTCTTGCCGTTGACCGACAGCGCGCTCCCTTCGAGGTGAAGGATGTGGACCTGGTCGGCGTCGTGGGCGAGGAAGACCTCGCCCTGCCCGGTGCACCGCATCAGCGGCACGCCCTCACCGGTCGCCGCCTTCTTCAAGAACTTGCCGACGCCGCCGGAGCCCTCGTGGTCGAAGTCGACCTGACCCTGGAACGCGACCATCGATCCCTGCCGTGCGAGCACCGGTTCGCCGAGGCGGACCTTGAGGAGCTTCGAGTTCTGCAGGATGACCCGCTCGCCCGTCGACTGTTCGGCGTACTGACCCGACAGCAGGTCGGAGCGGATGCCAGCGATCCCGTCACCGCCGCCGGGCGAGGCCGCAGGGGCTGCCGGTGGGGAGGTCGGTTGCGCCGGAGGTGCCGGCTGTGCTGCGGACGGCTCGCCACCCTCCGGTGGGGCCGGCTGCTGAGCAGCCGGCGCCTGACCGGGCATCGGCTGCGTGTGTTCGGTCCAGTTCGCACCGTCCCAGTAGCGCAGGAGCGACGGATCGCCGGCGGGGTCGGGGTACCAGTCTGCGGGGGTCGACATGGAGGCGACTGTAGAGCACGGGTCGAACTCCACCAGAACCCCGAGCCCGAGACACTCCCTCGTCACCTCGGTGCACGATCGGCGTCAGGGCGCGCACGCACCTCGGTTGACGGGTTCTTCCAGCACTGTCGCGTAGGGTCAACGTCCGTGCCAGGCGTCGGTCCGTATCTGATCATCGGGACCGTCGCCGCCGTGGCCACCTTCGCTGCGACCCCGTTCGTCATCTTCGTCGCCAAGCGCTTCGGTTGGGTGTACCCGCCGAACGATCGCACGGTCCACACCGAAGAATTGCCCGATGTCGGCGGGATCGCCATGTTCGTCGGGTTCGCTGTGGCCCTCGTGGTCGCGTGGACGCTCGGCGACTTCGATCTGCTCTTCGCGTCCAACTCCGAACCGATCGGCGTGATCCTCGCCGCGATGCTGATCTTCGGGACCGGCCTGCTCGACGACATCCGCGAGATCAGCGCGCCCGCCAAGGTGTTCGGCACGTTGCTGGCCGGGATCTCGCTCGTGTACTTCGGCGTCGTGATGGACTCGTTCCGCCTGCCGTACCTCGGCGAGACGATTCTCTCCGCCGACCTCAAGCCGCTCGTCACGGTCCTCTGGCTGATCGGGATGAGCCAGGCCATCAACCTGATCGACGGCCTCGACGGCCTCGCCGCCGGCGTGGTGGCGATCGGCGCGTTCGCCTTCTTCCTCTACAGCCAGGAACTGACCAGCCGCCAACTCATCGAGACGAACAACATCGGCCCGCTCTTCGCGATCATCGCGGTGGGGATGTGCGTCGGGTTCCTCCCGCACAACTTCAATCCGGCACGGATCATGATGGGTGACGGCGGCGCGCTGCTCCTCGGCCTCTTGCTCGCCGTGGCGACCAGTGTCGTCGGAGGCCGCGCCGAGGCCGGCGACGAGTTCCTCGGAACCACCTACTTCTTCCTCGCCCCGATCGCGATCCCGCTGCTCATCCTCGCGGTACCGATTCTCGACACGGCCTTTGCGATCGTGCGACGTGCGACGACTCGCTCGTCGCTGGCATCAGCCGACAAGGGTCACCTCCATCACCGACTGCTCAACCTCGGCCACGGTCACCGACGCAGCGTGTTGATCCTCTGGACCTGGACCGCCCTGCTGTCGGGGTTCGTCCTCTACCCGATCCTCGCCGACAAGAACCCTCGCTACCTTCCGTTCGGGATGGCGGCCCTCGCGATCGTGCTGTTCACCGTCTTGCATCCGAGCGTGATCGAGCAACGGCGACGCAACGCCACGCCGCCCGAGGGAATCGAGCGGCGAACCGTCCTCCGTGACGGCACCGAGTCGACGGGTGCCGACCGCGACTCGGTGGCCGTCGACACCGAGACGTCCCACTCGGTCGACCCGGCTCAGGCATCGCTCTTCGACGAGACCGACCTCGGCGCGCCGTCGTGACAGGATCCGGCCACCGCCGCGATCCGATCGACGACAGAGCACTCGTGTCTTCGTGAATGCGGCGTTTCGCTCCGAAGAGTTGCCTCCGCCGCAGCGCCGTGACTACATTGTGCATGCATTCACAAGCGATGGTGATCCGCAGTCCGACCGCTTGTGCAACTGTTCTCGACGATGAAGCTGCTTCCGAAAGCCTCCCCGCCCGTGCGTCCGAACACACAGGACTCGCTCGGCCACGGCATGGATGCGGTCATCGTCATCATGATCTTCTTCGGCGGCGGCTTCGTGATCGACCGGATACTCGGCACGACACCGGTCTTCATGATCGCTCTCACCGTCCTCGGCTGCATCGGTCTCTTCGCCAAGTTCAGATACCAGTACGAGGCGAAGATGGATCAACACGAGGCCGATCGCCTCGCCAAGCTCGGCGGTCCGGCTGCCGGCACGACGACGGCAGCGAAGAACGGCGAGGCGGCGTGACCGTGGCCACCGGACCCGACACCGATCTCTTGTCGACCCGCTTCGAGGGTCCTGCGCCCGAAGTCGGCGTGTCGAACGACATGATCAAGCGTGGCCTCATGGTCGCTCCGATCCTGATCGGCGCGTGCGCCGTCATCTGGGGCGGCGACGGAGCCTGGTCGAGCGCCTACGGCATCGCCATCGTGCTTGCGAACTTCGCGCTCGCCGCCGGACTCATCGCCGCAGCGGCTCGGATTTCGGTGGCGTTGATGATGGGCGCCACACTCTTCGGGTACCTCATCCGCCTCGGTCTGATCTTCCTGGCCGTGTTCCTCGTGAAGGACGCGTCGTGGATTTCACTTCCGGCACTCGGATGCACCATCATCGTGACGCACCTCGGGCTTCTCTTCTGGGAGATGAAGTACGTTGCACTCTCGCTGGCCCATCCCGGCCTCAAACCCGCACCGCGACCGTGACCTTCTCTCGCACCAACTCTCCCACTCGGACCTTCTCTCACAAGGAAATGGATCATCACAGTGCTTGCTGCTGAATCTGGCGAACGGGGACTCGTCTTCCCGCCGATCAACGAAATCCTGCGTTGGCAGGACATCTTCCCGACCTTCAACAAGGTCGCACTCATCGCCGTCCTCGCGGCGGTCATCGGGATCGTCCTCTTCCTCCTCGCCGCCAAGGCCGACCCGAAGAAGGCGCCGACCGGGGCACGCAACCTCGCCGAGCAGGCGATCGACTTCGTCGAAGAGGGCATCGTCATGCAGACGCTCGGCAAAGAGGGCCTCAAGTGGACCCCCTTCCTGCTGAGTCTCTTCATCTTCATCTTCCTCTGCAACATCCCCGGCATCATCCCGATCTTCCAGATGCCGGCGACCGCTCGAATCGCCATCCCGCTGGCACTCTCGCTGCTGGTCTGGGTCGTGTACATCGGCACCGGCCTCAAGCACCAGGGCGCTGCCTACTTCGGCCACCTCCTGTGGCCTCCCGGGGTCCCGACGGCGCTGAAGCCGCTGGTGGGCGCGATCGAGTTCATCTCGACGATCATCGTGACGCCGTTCAGCCTCACCGTCCGTCTGATGGCGAACATGATGGCGGGTCACATCCTGCTCGTCACGTTCGCGCTGCTCGCCGAGGCTCTCTTCCTCGCCGAGACCAAGCAGGCGTTCCTCGTGCCGGCCGGCATCCTGCCGTTCTTCATGCTCGTCTTCCTGACGGCGTTCGAGATCCTCGTCGCCTTCTTGCAGGCCTACATCTTCGCCATCCTGGCGGCGGTGTACATCAGCAACTCGACCGCCGGCCACGGCGAAGAGCACTGATCCCCCGATCTCAACGATCTCCCACTCACAGAAACCACTACAGGAGAAACACCCCAATGGAAGCTTTCAGCGCACTGGTCGCCGCCGCCGATGAGGCGGGTATCGACCCGGCAGATGCCAAGAACACCTCCGCCGCCGCCTCGGCCGGTTACGCCTATGGTCTCGCAGCCATCGGCCCCGGCATCGGCATCGGCTACCTCGTCGGCAAGTCCGTCGAGGCCATGGCCCGCCAGCCCGAGGCAGCCGGCATGGTCCGTACGACCATGTTCCTCGGCATCGCCTTCACCGAGGCGCTCGCCCTCATCGGCTTCGTGGTCTTCATTCTCCTCAAGTTCGCCTGATCAGGCGTGCCTGGCCCGGCGCATTCCACACCAGCGTCGGGTGCGAGCAACACCATGAGTCCCGTTCACCCAATCATCCAGGAATGGAGTTGACGTGCTGACAGCAGTCGTCACAACGTCGCACTCCTCGGGTTCGCTGCAGGTCGGTTTCCTGCAGGCCGAGGGTTGCGAACGAATCGATCTCGAGGGCAACCCGACGTTCGATCTCGGCACCGAGGAGTGCTCCGAACTGAACCCGATCTTCCCCGAGGCCAAAGAGGTCATCTGGGGGTTCGGTGCGTTCGTCGTGCTCGCCGTCTGCCTGCGGTACTGGCTCTTCCCGAAGGTTCGGGAAGGCATGCAGCAGCGCTACGACATGATCCGGAGCGATCAGGAGAGCGCCGAGACGCTCACCGCTGCCGCTCGGGCCGATGTCGCCGAGTACGAGGCCCGCCTCGTGTCAGTGCGCGCCGAGGCACAGCAGAAGGTCGACGCCGCTCGCTCCACCCTCGAAGGTGAGCGTTCGGAGAAGATCGGTGCCGTCAACGCCCGCATCTCCGAGAAGCGTGCCGCAGCGGCCGCCGAGGTGGATGCAGCTCGACAGGCCGCGATGGGCGATGTCGAGACCGCGGTGACCGACGTGGTCTCACGAGCAACCCAGATCGCCACCGGCAAGCCGGCCGATGCGTCGACCGTCCAGTCGGCGGTGCGCTCGTCGATGGGTGCGGGGGTGTCGTCATGAACGCCGCTCTCGTCGCCGCCGGCCTGATCCAGGCCGAGAACGTCCCGAACGACGGCAAGGGGTCGGTGTCGCTGCACCCGATCTTCGCACCGATCGGTGAACTGGTCCTCGGTGGTATCGCTTCGCTCATCGTCTTCGCACTGCTGTACAAGTTCGCCGGGCCGGCGATCTCCAAGGGCATGAGTGATCGCACCGCCCGGATCCAGTCCGACCTCGACTCGTCGGCTGCAGCACGCAAGCAAGCCGAAGCCGACGCGGCTGAGATCCGGGCATCGCTCGGTGACATCGACGCCGAGCGCACCCGCCTCTTCGCCGAGGCCGATGCGCAGGCAGCGACGCTGCTCGACGAAGGGCGTACTCGCCTCGACCTCGAAGTGGCCGAACTCGAGACGAAGGGCGAAGCCGACATCAGCGCCGCCGCCGGCCGGGGTGCCGACGATCTACGTGTCGACATCTCCCGGTTCTCGTCGCAAGCAATCGAGTCCAGCGTCACCGCATCGCTCGACGATGCCGCTCAGCAGGACCTGATCGAAGCATTCATCTCCCGCGTCGGACAAGGAACCGCATCATGAGCGATCCCCGCATCCAGGGCTACGCCCGAGCACTCTTCGAGATCGCTCGCGCCGAAGGCACACTCGACGAGGTCGAAGACGAGTTGTTCCGGTTCGCTCGCTCGTACGAGTCGAACGAAGAACTCCGCAGCACGCTCTCCGACGAACAGATCCCGGCCGAGAAGCGCCAGGCGATCATCGAAGATCTGCTGGGTGGCAAGGCGACGTCCACGACCACGCAGCTCGTGTCGATGGTCGTCGGTTCGGGCCGTGCTCGTGAACTGCCCGCCATCGTCGACCAGCTCGTCGACCGTGCGAGCAGCTCCAAGCAGCTCGCCGTGGCGAACGTGCGCACCGCCGTGCCGCTCACCGCCGACCAGGAGGCTCGCCTCAAGGCCGCGCTCGAGAACGCGACCGGCAAGTCACTCAACCTGAAGGCCACCGTCGACCCGAGCGTGGTCGGCGGCGTGGTCGCAACCGTGGGTGACGACGTCATCGACGACTCCGTCCGTACTCGTATCGACCAGCTCAAGGCCCGGCTCTGAGCCGGAACAGAGGAACTGAACATGGCTGAACTCACCATCTCCGCTGCCGACATCGCGTCGGCACTCAAGAAGAACCTCGACGGCTTCGAGCCGTCGGTCGAAGCTCGCACCGTCGGACGCGTCGCCGAAGTCGGCGACGGCATCGCCCGCGTGTCGGGCTTGCCCGACGCGGCCGTGAACGAACTCCTCGAGTTCGAAGACGGCTCGATGGGCCTCGCTCTCAACCTCGACGAGAACGCCATCGGTGCCGTCGTCCTCGGCGACGTCGACAAGATCGAAGAAGGCCAGACCGTCAAGGCCACCTCGCGCATCCTCTCGATGCCGGTCGGCGACGGGATGATCGGCCGCGTCGTGAACGCACTCGGTGAGCCCGTCGACGGCGCCGGCGAACTCGTCGGCGTCCAGCAGCGCCGCATGGAGATCCAGGCGCCGGGCATCCTCGGCCGCCAGCCGGTCCACGAGCCGCTCCAGACCGGCATCAAGTCGATCGACGCCATGACCCCGATCGGTCGTGGTCAACGCGAACTCGTCATCGGCGACCGCAAGACCGGCAAGACCGCCATCTGCATCGACACGATCCTGAACCAGAAGGGTCTCGGCGTGAAGTGCATCTACGTCGCCATCGGTCAGAAGGGCTCGACCGTCGCTCAGACCGTCGACACCCTCCGCCAAGCCGGGGCCATGGAGTACACGGTCGTCGTCACGGCGCCCGCCGCCGACTCGGCTCCCTTCAAGTACCTCGCCCCGTATGCCGGCTGCGCCCTCGGCCAGCACTGGATGGACAACGGCGAGCATGCGCTCATCGTGTACGACGACCTCTCCAAGCAGGCTGACGCCTACCGCCAGCTCTCCTTGCTGCTGCGTCGCCCGCCCGGCCGTGAGGCCTACCCGGGTGACGTGTTCTACTTGCACTCCCGCCTCCTCGAGCGCAGCGCCAAGCTGTCGGACGAGAACGGC
>Ga0209303_1000128_pt1 | contig 85069 bp, 35 predicted proteins | sample SidtaG_3_FD_187449 | JGI IMG/M metagenome (GOLD analysis project Ga0209303, IMG submission 187449) | Marine algal microbial communities from Sidmouth, United Kingdom - Sidmouth_Asex1 metaG (SPAdes) (version 2) | ecosystem: Host-associated > Algae > Red algae > Unclassified | place: Sidmouth...
CGTCTGCTCCTTCTCGGGGATCTCGGGCAGTGGGGGCAGGCTCTTCATGGGGGCTGACTACAGCACAGTTCTCGGACGATGTCAGCCGGCCGACTCGGACGCTCGCCCCGGGTTATTGAGAAGTTACTTCTTCCCGTTGCAAGCGATTGATTCGGAGGGTTGTTTTTGTGATGTGGAGCAAGCCCGGGGTGCTGGACATCGCTGCAGGCTCGGGATAGCGTCCACGTCATGAACGGGTTACCCGAAACGAAGCTGATTGTCGACTTGAGAAGTCAGGCGGCTGCGGCTTGCCGCAAGGGGTGTCGCTGAACGGCGCGAGTTCGCCGTTCAGCGACAGGGCTGCCGGGCCGTTTCCCGACAGCCGTCGCCGATGGCCCAGCAGGGCTCGCATGTACTCGATCCACCATTCGTCGCTGCAAAGGCCACTGAGCAGCGTGCGATCGCCCGCGCTGGCGGTGTGGCGCCCGCACCGAAGTGGGTTCCACGCCGAGATCACTCGCCCTGTCCGACATGAGCTGCACGTGCAAGGAGCTGTCGTCTGCCCACCTCGTGCGGGTCGGTGCCGGTGATCCGGCCCAGGGACGTCGGCAGACCAAACGACGGTGGCGAGCAGGACAGAAGGTGCGCTTGAATCTCGTCGAAAGTCCTGTGTGTTGGCACCGCCCGTGGCGGAGGTTGCAGGTATTTTTATCACCGCTCATCGCAGGTTCATGAGAGTCACCGATCCATCCGAGCGGTACGATGATCTGTGAGGCGGCGGTGGAGGACGGCGAGCGAATTCGCGAGCGGGTGCAACGCGATGTGGATCTGAACGAGACAGGAGTCGAAGACGATGCTCGGTGACGGATCGAACGGGGGAGCCGCTATCATCGGGATGGCCGGGAGGTATCCGAGCGCACCCGATCTAGACGCGCTATGGCAGGTTCTGAGCACGCCGACGCCTATCGTCGGCCCCCCGCCGCTTGACCGGGAGGGGCTCACGGCCTCGACCGAAAGATGGTCGATCGGAGCAGGATTTCTTGAGGAAATCTATCGCTTCGACGCCGCTGTCTTCGGCATATCCCCCAAGGATGCAAAGGCGATGGATCCGCAGCAGCGACTGCTGCTCCAAGTCGCGTCGCTGGCGATCGAGAACGCCGGATACACACGCGACACGCTGCCGCGAAGGACCGGTGTCTTTGTCGGGATCATCTCCGGAGACTACGGCACCTTTGCCGAACCGATCGCTCTCGGGGGCGAACTTCCCTCGCGCGGAACGGATCACTATCAGGTCGCGAATCGCCTTTCCTATCATTTCGATCTGAGCGGCCCGAGCATCGCCGTCGATACCGCGTGCTCGGGATCCGGCGTCGCGTTTCACCAGGCGATGCTGGCGCTACACGCCGACGACTGCGATGTGGCGATCGTCGGAGGGGTCAATCTATTCCTTCATGGTAGCCGGTTCGTGCAATTCAGGCAGATGGGCATCATCTCCGACGACAATCGCTGCCGTCCCTTTCGCGCTGGAGCAAACGGTACGGTCTACGGGGAGGGCATCGGCGCGGTCCTGCTCAAGCGTGCTGAAGAGGCGGTGCTGGATCGGGACAACATCCGCGGTTTTCTGCGAGGCACCGCCGTGAACAGTGGCGGCAAGACTCAAGGGTTCACGGTGCCGAGCGCGCAGGCTCAGACCGAGGTAATCCGGACCGCGCTCGCTCGAGCGGACATGAGTGCGGAGACGATCGACTTCGTGGAAGCCCACGGCACCGGCACCGCGCTAGGGGATCCTATCGAGGTGCGCGGCCTCAAGGACGCCTTCCGGGCCGACGGCGTCGGCCCGGATTCCACGCCGGTGTCGCTGGGGTCGGTAAAGGGCCACATCGGCCACCTTGAATCGGCTGCCGCCGTTGCGGGTGTGGCCAGGATCATCCTTCAGATGGAGAAGGGAACGCTTCTGCAGAGCCTGCCGGTAGGGGCGACCAACCCCCTGATCGATTTCACCAAGACCCCTTTCGCGGTGCAGGACACCATCGTCGACCTGCCGCCGGCACGGTCCGGAGCCGGGCATCGCGCGCTTCTCAGCAGTTTCGGGGCAGGGGGGGCCAACGCGTGTCTGGTGATCGAGGCCGCCGATCGCAGCGACTCGGGGGGCGAGGCGGCGGTGCCGGACCTGTTCGTCCTCTCGGCACATACGCCGGAGGCGTTGCGGGACATGGCGCGCAACCTGCGCGACTGGCTCGAAGGTCCGGATGTCATCCCGTGCCCTCACAGGATCGCCCACACGTTGCAATGCGGTCGCGCGGCGCTCGCGCATCGGCTCGCGATCCTGGCCGACGGTCCAGTCCCGCTGGTGGAAAGTCTGTCGCGGTATCTCGACGGTCGGATGGACCGCAATACTTTCTCCGGAGCGCGCGTTGACAACCTGTCCGAGGTCTTCTCTCGGCCGGGCGCCGGCTCCAGCGTCGTCGCGGAGCTGCTCGCGGGCGGTTCCACCCGGGAGCTGGCGGCGCTGTGGGTGAACGGGGTCGATCTCGACTGGACGGCTGGTCGGAACCGGCGTGAGCTTCCGATAATCCTGCCGCTGCCGGGCTACCCGTTCGCCGGTGACGTGCACCGGCTGGAGCATGTGCCGGCGCCCGCCACCGAGCCGACAACGCGCGAGGGCTTTACCGGTCGGGCCTGCCGGACCGCATTCACGGAGCAGGTTGTCTATCGCACACTCTTGAGTGAATCGGCGATGCCGACGCTCTCTCACCATCGCATCTTCGGACGGGTGATCGTGCCGGGTTCCTACTTTGTCGCGCTCGCGGCGAGTGTGGGCCGCGATCTGCTGGGCCGGTACGGTTTCGAGCTGCGCGATGGAGAGTTCCTCGACGGTCTCGTCTGCGAGACGCGCCGAGGGCACGAGATGCAGTGTCTGGTCGACGCTCCGGGGGCGGATGGCGGTCGAACGGTGCGCATCGCCAGTCACGAGGCCGAGGGCGAAGCCGACTGGCGGCTGCATTTCCGCACCACGCTCGTGCCATCGACAGATCGTCCTCCGGCATCTGCCGTCCTGCCGATCGCGGACGCCCGGAGCGTGTCTCCGGACGACTTCTACGCTGCGGGTCTCGACCTCGGATTCGGTTGGACGGGCCCCTTTCGGGCCATCCGACAACTCGAATGTGGAGCGGGCGAGGCGGTAGCCGACATCGATATCGGATGCGACCCCGAGGCCGATGCACGCTCGGCGACCATTCATCCCGCCGCGTTGGATGCGGCATTCCAAGTTGCCCTCGCGGCGGTCGGTCTGGACGCGGCGGGGGCCGGGGAGGCCTTCATGCCCGTCGGGCTGGGCCGAATCCGCGTCCACGGGGACGCACCGTCCCGCGTGCGCTCACGTTTCAAGGTGGTATCGGGCGGGGGCGAGCGGTCGACGGCGTTCGACGGACGGATCGATGCTGACGACGGCGCTTGCGTGCTCGAGTTCAAAGACCTTACCGTCCTACGTGTCGATCCGTCCGCTATCGACCGGCTGGCGCATCGCGGGGGTGGGCACTCGGAGGGCCACGATCTGCTGCGTCCGGAATGGATCGCGGACGCATCGACGTACGAGGCCGGAACCAGCCCCGTCTTCGTGGATCCGCTGAACCGAAGCGGACTGCTGACGGCGCTCGCAACGAGCGGCGCGATCCGTCTCGACGTCGCGCGCTCGGTCGGCGGCGATCAGGCTGCCAATCTGCTCTTCGCCGTCGCGGACGACGAGGTCGAGACGAGCGCCTCCGCTCGCATCGCTCGTGCCGGCTCGCAACTGGTTGATGCGTTGAGGGAAAGGCTGGACAAGGGAGTCGATGCTCGTCTTTGGCTCTTGCATGGTGGCGGGTATTCCGCGATCGATAGCGCGGCGATGTCGGGACTCTGGCGTTCGCTGGCCTGGGAGTTTCCCGCCCTCCAGCCGACGAGCGTGGAGCTGGTGGACCCGCCGAACGAGGCGAACGCGGCGCTCCTGGCCGATCTGATTCGTCGGGCGCCCGACGAGGACCAATTTCGTCTCGCACAGGACGGATTCGCGGTGCGGCGCCTCGTGAGGCGGGGCGAGACGCCTGTCGAACGATCGACGCCTCTCGCCGGTTCCCAGTGCGTCGTCGCGGGCGGCGGGGGCGGCATCGGGGCGCTTCACGTCGAGTGGCTTCTCAACTCAGGAGTCGAGCGCGTAGTCGTTCTCGGACGATCGGGAACCTCCGACACTCTGCCTGAGACGCTTGCCTCGCTCGGCGAGGCGTGGCCGGGCAAGCTTGTGTACCGAGTCGCCGATCTCGCTGATGACGCTCAGGTCGAGCTCGCGGTCACCGCGACGCGGGATGCCGAGCTACCGCTCGCCGCGGTCATTCACGCCGCCGGAACGATCGATGATGGGGCGTTCACGAGCCTCGACGAGCAGAGGTTCGAGACGGTGCTGAGCGTCAAGCTCGAAGGACTGCGCAACCTCGTCGCCGCCACCGCTGGAGCTGCGGGGCGATACATCGTCCTCTCCAGCGCGACAGGGCTTCTCGGCGCGCCAGGACAAGCGAACTACGCGGCGGCCAGCATTGCCCTCGACGCCCTGTGCGAGCGGTTGCGAGGCGATGGTCTTCCCGTGATGAACGTGGATTGGGGGCCGTGGAAAGACACGGGCATGACCGCCCGCATGAGCGGTGGCGGCGCGGCGCGAGCGACATCGGGGGCGCAGGCGGGTTTCGATCCGTGCGAGGCGAACGAGCTCTTCACGCGCCTCTACGCGAACGAGGACGGACAGTACGTGGTGCTGCCGCGCGGATGGCGCCGTTTCGCCGAACGCCGCGGATCGCAGCGACTGCCGTCGGTATGGCGATCCGCATCCGGCGAGACCGGCGACGGTCTGGCGGTCGATGCGGCCGGGTCCGCCGCGGAGGTGACCATCGAGACCGACCCGGAGAAGGCGGTCGCGGCGGCAATCCGCACTGTCTTGGGCTACGGCGACGCCGGTAGCTTCGACTGGAACGCCTCTTTCGCCGACCTCGGCGTGGATAGCCTGTCCGCGATCAGCCTGCGCGACTACCTTCGCGCCGCGACCGGTATCAACCTCAATACCGCGGTGGTGTTCGACTTCCCGACGCCCAATCGACTGGTAGATCATCTGCGTAGTTCCATCGCCTCTCCCCGCGCGCAGTCCCCCGCCCCAGCGGCGAAATCGGTCTCCGTATCGGAGCTGAACGATGCCGAAGTCACCGACGCCTTGGTGAAGGAGCTTCACGATCTGACGACGCATGCGCACGGGGGCGCCGCGTGATCGATCTGCACGAGCTCAACCGCCGCGCGCTCGCCGCCATTCGCGAGCTACGGGCGGAGAACGGGCGGCTGCGCTCGGGCGGGGGCGAGCCGATCGCCATCGTGGCCATGACCTGTCGATTTCCCGGGGGGATCGACGGTCCGGAGGACTACTGGAGTCTTTTGCGCGAGGGACGCGATGCTCTGTCCGATATGCCGCGCGATCGCTGGTCCCCGGAGCGCTTCCAGGATGAGGACCCGAACGGCCCGGGCCTCATCTACGCGCGGCGGGGTGGATTTCTCGACAACCTGATGGACTTCGACCGCCATCTCTTCGGCATGTCGCCAGAGGACGCTCTTGCGATGGACCCGCAGCAGCGATTGCTGGTGGAGTTGAGCTGGCAGGCGCTGGAACTCGCGAACATGGCGCCCAGCTCGAACCCCGTCCCGAACGGATCGACAACCGGCGTGTTCGTCGGCATCGCCAATGCCGGCTATTCGCGCTTCTCCCTCCATTCCGGCGATCCGTCCGCGATCGGAGCGTCTTCCGTGCCGGGCTTCGCCCCCAGCTTCGCCAGCGGCCGCCTGTCCTATCTCTTCGGTCTCGACGGACCGACGATGACGATGGACACAGCCTGCTCGTCCTCCCTCGTCGCACTGCATACGGCCTGCGCGAGCCTGCGAAGCCGTGAATGTGATCGCGCGCTCGTCGGCGGTGTCAACGCACTCGTCGCCCCCGAGGAGTACGTCTACTTCTGCAACGCGGCGGCGCTGTCACCGAGCTCACGAAGTCGCCCGTTCGACGCGGAGGCCGATGGCTACGTCCGGGGTGAAGGTGGAGCGGTTCTGGTGCTCAGACGGTTGGACGATGCCGTTCGAGAGGGGGACCGCATCGAGGCGGTGATCAACGGCTCGGCGGTCAACCACGATGGGCGTAGCAACGGGCTGACCGCGCCGAACGGTGAATCGCAGAAGGCGCTCCTCCGCGCCGCCTACCGCACGAGCGGTATCGAGCCGACCGCGCTCGGTTACGTCGAAGCGCACGGCACCGGCACGCTTCTAGGCGATCCGATAGAGGCGACCGCGCTGGGCGAGTTCCTACTCGAGACGGATCGAGACGGGGTTGGGCCCTTGCCCATCGGATCGGTCAAGTCCAACCTTGGTCATCTCGAGGCCGCAGCGGGTCTCGCCGGCGTCATCAAGAGCGTTCTTGCTCTGCAGCACGGCGAGATTCCGCCGAGTTTGAACTGCGAGCGGCTCAACCCGCACATCGACTGGGCGCGATTGCCCATCGACGTCGCGCGAGGAAAGCCGACGCCGTGGCCAGTGGAGACGACACACCGTCACGCGGGCGTCAGCAGCTTCGGCTTCTCGGGGACCAATGCCCATGTGGTCCTGTCGAGCGCCCCCACACAGACACCGGCACCCGAGACGAGCCCGGCGCCGTGGCGAACCGTACCCGTTCTCGTCAGTGCGGCCAGTCCGTCGGCCCTGTCCGACAGCCTGGAGCGTCTGGCCGTGCGCGCCCGGAACGCGGACGCGGCTGATGTGCTGTCGATCGTCCGCACGCTGGCGGTCGGTAGGGCGCAGTTGCCTTGCGGGGTGTCGTTCGACATCGACGATCCTGAGGTGCTGGCCGACACGCTGCGCGAGCAGGTGCGAGGGATCGCTGTCCGTATGCCCGTCGCAAACGGCTCGGACACCTTCTCGACGGCACGCGCGCGCGCGGCGGCGTTACCGGTTCCCCTCACCACGCTGCCGACCTACCCGTTCCAGCACGAGCGGTACTGGCCCGATCGACTCGCGATACGGACTCCCGATACGACACCCCTGGAGCCGCCGCCCGGACCCGCGAGTGCCGACCTCTTCGATCGGGAGACGGATACCCCCGAACGCCGTTTGTACCGCATCCTCGCGCACCTCACGGGGTTAGACGAGGCGTTCATCGCCGCCCGGTCCGGACTCGCCGATCTGAATCCGGACTCAATCACGCTCGTGAAGCTCAAGTTCTTGCTGAAGCAGCGATTGGGGGCGGACATACCCCTCGCGGTCCTGGCCGAAGGACCCGAGTGGGGCCGTCTCCTCACCTTCTCCGATGTCACCGGCGGACAGTTGCCGTCGCAAGATCGGCCGAATCCCACTTCCTCTCGATCCTGCACGATCACGCTCACGCCACTGCAACAGGCGTACTGGGTCGGCAGACGCGTTTCGGAGAAACGCGGTGCCTGCGGCAGCTACTTCTATCTCGAGTTCGAGGCAGGTCAGGTCTCCACAGAGGCGCTGGAATCGGCTTGGAACGAGCTGATCCATCGTCATCAGATGCTAAGGGCGTCCGTGGAAGATCATCAGATTTCGGTTGCGGCCGATCGCCCGCGCTACGCCATCGCGCGACACACCCTGCCGGAGGGGGACGATACCGAGCGCCTCGCGGCCATCGCGACGCTTCGCGGCACCCTGTCTCACCGGACCTTCGAGAGTGGGGCGTGGCCGCTGTTCGTGATCGAGGCCGCCACCCATCAGGGCGGAACGCGGGTCTTCCTTGGCATTGACGAGATCATTGCCGACGGTGCGAGCATCGGAGTCCTGATGAGGGAGTGGCAGGCGCTGGCGGAACGCGGAACAGCTCCGAAACCGCTCGCCTACGAATACAGCCAGTATGCCGCCTTCATGTCGGCGCGGGCCGCGGACGCGGACGCGGATCTCGCGTACTGGAAGCACGAATGTCGCGACTTGGCCGACGGCCCCGATCTGCCGGCATCCACCCGCGTGCCCACGGGCCGACGAAAGAGACTGCGCGCCGTCTTGGGCGCAGAGGTCCTCGCCGGTATCGAAGCCGATGCGAAGCGACACGGCGTCTCATTGACCGCTTGGGTCCTCCACCGTTTCGCGTCCGTCCTCGCGAGCTACGGCTCCCGACGGGATTTCACACTGACGCTGACCTACTTCAACCGGCTGCCCGTACATCCCGATGTCGATGATCTCGTCGGCCCGCTCGCCTCGACGACGCTCTTCGGCTGGAGAGGGGACATGACGCCTGAGGCCGTGCAGGCGCGTCTGCGCTCGAATGCCGATCATGCTCGTGTCGATGGCGTGACGCTGTTACGGTATCTGCGCAAAGAGGGGATCGCGAAACCGGATCTGACGCAGTCGGTGGTCTTCACCTCGATGATCGAGAACTTTGAGGCGGCTTCCGACGACAGCAGCACATGGCTGCGCGCCTGCAGCCATGTGGAATCGCAGACGCCGCAGGTCTTGATCGACCATCAGATCGGACGATCGGGCGATACGCTCGTACTGAGCTGGGATTATGCCGTCGGACTTTTGGACGAGGGCGCCGTCGAGCACCTGTTCGCTCTCTACGGGTCTGTCTTGAGCGGTGCTCCAACGCGCGAACCCCGAGCCGCTCTCGCGGGGGCGACCACCGTCGCAGCGACGCCGGTTCAGCTCTCCTACGCCTACGGTTATCGAGCGTCGGGGCGCAGCTGTCAGATCTACCAAGAGCTGCGTGTCGCGCGCATCGATCCGCTCGCGGTCGAAGCGGGCTGGCTCGCGACGCTCGAGCGGTACGAGGCGTTGCGGGCGATTGTCGACGACAGTGGAATGGTCCAGCCCATGACCCGTGCCGACTGGCGGCTGGCGGCGCCCATGTCTTGTCGTGACGAGAGCGACCCTCGGCTGGTTGAACGCCGCGCCGCTCTGAGCGTCGGCGAACGCGCGCCCGCGGTCTGGCCTCCGTTCGAGATCGCCGTGACTCATTTGGAAGACGAGGACGACATCGTCCATCTCGCGATCGACATGATCGCCGTCGACTGGCCGTCGCAACAGACTATCCATGCAGCCTTCTGCGCGAACTATCACCGATTCGCTACCTCCTCCCCGAGGCCACCGCACCCCGCGAGCCGTCTTGTGGCTCGTGATCGGCCTTGCACCGTCGACCCCGTCGCGAAGCGCTACTGGAGCCGAAAGCTGGAGTCGCTCAGGGCCGCGAAGCTACGCGAGACGGATCCGCTCGAACCGGCGCGAGTCGAACGCTCCTCGAGAATCATCGAGGGATGGCACCGCTTCGTCGTCGGCTGCAAGGCCCGCGGCGCCGAACCTCAAGACGTGCTGTGCGCCTGCTTCTCGCGCGCCGTCTCATCGCTCACTCGGGACGGTGCGGTACCGCTGGTGCAGGTCGATTTCGAACGACCACCGGGGACGGAGAACGGAGGGGACGCCGTGGGCGACTTCACGCGCCTGGCGTGGGCGATGTTGCCGTCCGACGAGAGTCCGCTCGAGGAGCTCGCGAACGCGCTGCGGCGAGAGCGAGAGGCGGACTGGCGTCATGACCCCAACCAGGGCCTTATGCAGATGGGCCGGTTCGGGCCACACCGCCGGGGCGGCGTCTTCGCCTTGCCCTTTGTCTTCAGTAGAGTTCTCGGGTCGGAGCTCGGAGAGCTTGCCGGCGGGTTCGAGATCGGGCGCGGAGTGTCGTCCACCCCTGGAGTTGCCATCGACGATGTCTCGGTCGTGCGCGACGACTGTCTCGCGATCAACTGGGACGTCGATCACGGGGTGCTGGCGGCAGCGGCGGTGGAAGCCGCATTCGCCCGTTACGTCGATCTGATCCTCGGCATCGCCCGGACCACGGACACCGCGAAAGGGACGATTCGATGAATCGACAGTCTGAAGAGAACCGATGCCTGCTGCACGCGTTTCGCGATCGGACGCTGGAGACGCCCCACGCCACGGCGGTGCAAGGCGGTGGCGGACGGCTGAGCTATCTCGATCTGGACCGGGCGAGCGACGCGCTGGCGCGGGATCTGCGGCGAAGCGGATGCGGAGTCGACCGTCCCGTCGCACTGCGCCTGTCGAGGTCGCCCGAGATGGTCGTGGCGATCCTTGCGACGTTCAAGGCGGGCGGGGCCTACCTGCCGATAGCGCTAGATTCACCACTCGAGAGCACCCTGTCTATCCTCGTCGAGGCGAAGCCGATCTGCGTGATCGAACGCGACGCCGACGCGCTGCCTTCTCTCGACGGAGACGGTGTCTGCCCTGTGGTTCGGATCGACGTTGTTGCTCTGCGCACTCGGTTCGTCCCCGAACTCGACCCGCTGCCCGACATCGCTTCCGATGCGCTGGCCTATGTCCTCTACACGTCCGGATCGACGGGACGGCCGAAGGGCTGCATGATCGAGCACGGTGCGCTGCGCAACCGCGTCTGGTGGATGCACCGCGCTTACCCGATCGACGCGACGGATACCGTTCTCCAGAAGACGCCCTATACGTTCGACGTTTCGGTATGGGAGTTCGTCTGGCCTCTCGCGGTCGGCGCGCGCCTGGTGCTGGCGAAGCCCGAAGGTCACAGGGACCCTGTCTACCTGCGTGCCTTGATGGATGATCAGCGGATCACCGTTTGCCACTTCGTGCCTTCGATGTTTCGCCATTTCCTGCGCGGTTTCCGTAAGGCGGACTGTGCCAGCCTTCGCCACGTCTTCCTGAGCGGCGAGGCTCTGCCGTATGGGCTCATGTGCGACGGGCTCGAGACCCTGCCCCAAGCACGCCTCCACAATCTGTACGGCCCGACGGAGGCGGCGATCGACGTCAGCTTCTTCGACTGCGCGCCACGCGAGGACGGGATCGTACCTATCGGAGAGGCGATCGACGGCATCGAGCTGTTCATCGCCGATCCCGACGGGAATCCCTTGCCGCGAGAACAGCGTGGCGAGCTGCTGATCGCCGGTGTGGGTCTCGCGCGGGGGTACCTCGCCATGCCGGAGCTGACCGAGGAGAAGTTTCCCACCCTCCCTATCGCCGGATCGGAGCGGCGGGTCTACAGAACCGGCGATTTCGCGGAGATGTTGTCTGACGGGTTGATTCGGTTCCACGGACGGATGGACGGACAGATAAAGCTGCGCGGGCAACGTATCGAGCTCGGTGAGATCGAAGCGGCGCTTCAGCGCCTGCCCGAGGTCGACGAGGCGGTGGTCGCGCTCGACGAGTCGGACCCGAACGACCCCAAGCTTGTGGCCTACTGCACAGGTCGACTCGATGGCGTGACTCTGGCGGACATCCGGCGCGACGTCGGCGCCTTCCTCGCCGACCATTGCAAGCCGAACGCGTTGGTCGCCTTGGAGACGATGCCGGCCACTGCCCACGGTAAAGTTGACCGCCAGACGCTCGCGAGCGCCCCGCGGGCCGTTCCAGCGCCCGCCTCAGCACCCCGATCGGCCGTCGAATCCGGGGCAAGCGGCGACGCCGTGAGCGCGGACCGGGCGGCAACGCTACTGGCGCTGTGTCGCGAGATGCTCGACATCCCCACCCTCACACTCGAGCAGGACTTCTTTGATCTTGGTGCGACCTCGTTCACGCTGCTGCGGCTCGGGGAGCGGATCGACGCGATGTTCGGCGTCGATATTCCGGTCGAGACGTTTCTCGCCGATCCCTCGGTGCGGGGTCTGCTGCCGCATGTGGGCGGCGTCGACGAAAGTGCGGCGACGCAGATGCCGGCGAGCGTCACCGCCGTTCCGGCTATGGAAGCGAAGCGGGCGGAGCCAGAAGCGAAACAGGGTGTCACCCCCGAACCGGACGATGGCGCATCGAATGCGGACCGGGCGGCGACGCTGCTGGCGCTGTGTCGCGAGATGCTCGACATCCCCACCCTCACACTCGAGCAGGACTTCTTCGATCTTGGCGCGACCTCGTTCACGCTGCTGCGGCTCGGGGAGCGGATCGACGCGACGTTCGGCGTCGATATTCCGGTCGAGACGTTTCTCGCCGATCCCTCGGTGCGGGGTCTGCTGCCGCACGTGGGCGGCGTTGACGAAAGTCCGGCGACGCGGAACGACATCGCCCCCGTCGCGCCGACGCGGTCCATCTTTCCGTTGCCGGTGGGCACGCCGCTGCGCCGCCCTACCTACCGGTCGGTGGCGGCGAGCGCCGACGTGCCATCTTCCGCCCTCAAACGTCTGCTCTCGCCCCTCGCTCCTTTTGGTACCGGCGACGGTGCGAGATTTCTTCATGCCTCCGGGGGTGGCAAGTATCCGTTACGCGTGGTCCTGACCGTCTTCCGTCGAGATGGGAGCGGTTTCGATCCCGGGCGGTACCTGATCAGCTCTGGAGCGTTCCGTCCGCTGCGTGACGGCGTGGTTTCCGAGAGTCGTGCACCTCGTATCGAAGTCTTCGCCGACCTGAGCGATTTGTTGGAGACGTATCGAACGATCAGCGGTCTGCTCGCGACGCTCGATCTAGGATATCTAGCCACGACCTTGCTGGACGCAGCGGACGAAGCCGGGCTCGCTCTTTGTCCGGCGGCCCCACCGGATCGCGCGAGCGATTTGCCGGACCGCTATCTTCCTCTGGCGGGTTTCGAGGTCGGCATCGCGGCTGCGGGCGAGGCGCCGGATCATCCCCTCGATCCTTCGGAGCTGCACTCGGACGCTTTCCGCCAAGTTGAGCGCACCTGCCACGCGCGTGCCCAACGCCCCGCGATGGGCGAGAAGATCTCGCGCTTGTCGCCCCCCACAGAAGACGGTTACCTGAGACGCAAGGCGCGCCGCGTGTCGCTGCGCTCGCCACTCGCGTGCGTGGAGCTGGCTCGGATCACCGACCTCTTGAACGACGTTGCCGGGATCGACGTGCTGGTCCACGTAAAGCCGTGGGGACTCGAAGGGTTCGAGGAAGGCCTGTACCGCCTGCTGCCGGACGGCGCCCGCCTGGAGGCCTTGTCGCTCGGACCCGTGCCGACGCTTCGGCAGGGCTTCTACCCCTTCAACCGCGCCCACTTCGATGGTGCGGGTCTGACGATTCTCGCCCTCGGCGACGCACGGGCGAGCGATTTGCCAAGGGCGTTGCACCATCTCGGTCGAGTCGGTCAGACCTTGCTTCAGGGCCAGCCGGAGATCGGCGCAGCGGTGTGTCCGATCGGCTGGATCAACGTCGACTTGCTTTCGAGCGAAATTCCCGATCTCGAGGGAAAGAGCTTTCTGCACGGCTTCATGATTGGGGCTTGGGACTTCCCGGAGCTTGCCGTGGCGGCGGACGAGAAAGGGGAGGATCGCGCCGTCGCGCTGATCGGACAGTCCGCGCGTTTCGGCGAATGCAGGGGAGAGGATGCACTGTGGTCGCTGTTCGATCGGGGCGAATCGGTGGTTCGCCTCCTGCCCGAGGGCCGGCATGCCCATTGGCTCGGTGACGACGGGGAAGATCGCGTGCCGACCTATGGCGCTTGGTTCGAGCGCATCGACCTGTTCGATGCCGCGCGCTTCGGCATCGCACCGCCCGAAGCTCGCACGATGGATCCGCAGGAACGCCTGGTGCTGGAGGAGGTGCATCTCGCGCTCGAGAGCGCCGGGTACGTTCCCCACCGCTTCGCCCGTCAGGTAGGCAAGGTAGGAGTCTTCGTCGGCGCGATGTGGCAGGACTATGCCATCTGCGCCTCAGAGGCCGATATGGAGGAGGGCGAAGTTCTCGCCTCGGCGGCCTTGTCGACGATCGCGAACCACGTTGCCCATCATTTCGACTTCGATGGTCCTTGCCTCGCCATCGATACCGGATGCTGCTCGGCCCTGTCCGCGCTGGATCAAGCACGCCGCGCCATCCTCGACGGTCGCTGCGCGGCAGCGGTCGTCGCGGGGGTCAGTCTGTGCGCGCACCCCTATCACCGTCGACTGTTGATGCGATCCGATCTCTTGACGTCCGCGTCGCAGTCGGCGATCTACGGAGCGGATGCGCAGGGCTGGCTTTTCGGTGAAGGGGTCGGAGCAATCGTGTTACGAGCCTCGGACGACGCCTCGGGGGCCGGTGATCCTGTCCGTGCGATGGTGATCGCGAGCATCTCGAGGCACCGAGGCAAGACGCGCCTGAGGGGGATGCCCGACAGCGCGGCTCTGGCTCGGATCATGGTCGACATGTTCGAGGAATCGGACATCGATGTTTCAGACATCCAGTTCGTGGAGGCCGCCGCCGGAGGTGCGGTGATCGCCGACACCATCGAGGTTGCCGCGCTGGACAGCGTGATGGCGGACACGTCCGCCGTCTGGCCTGTCAGTTCGAGCAAGGGCAGCATCGGTCATGCGGAGTCGGCTAGCGGCATCGGACAGCTGATCAAGACGGTTCGACAGATCGAGGCCGGACACGTCGCACCCGCCATTCTCGGCGAACCGTTGAGCCGCAAGATCCCCTTCCGGGCCGGAACGCTCTTCCCGGCGGACACCCGCATCTCGCTGCCCGACGGCCCGAGATGCGGTCTTGTGAACGGGTTCAGTGCGGAAGGGGTCAGCGCGCACGCCGTGCTGCGCTCGCCGCCGCCGGCGCCGCCGCCTACCGAGCGCGAGGGTATGAGAGACATGTTCTTTCCTGTGTCTGCGGGCAGCGAAATCCTGCTGCGACAGCATTGCGATGACGTGGCCACCGCGATCTCGACCGGCGCGGCCGCCGGCGCCGAGCTGACTTCGATAGCCGCAACGCTTGCCGTCAGCCGCGAGCCATTGCCGGCCCGATGTGTGCTGCGCGCCTCGACCCGTGCCGAGCTCGTCACGGGCCTGCGTCGCATCGCCGAATCTGGTGTGGGTGCGGATCGATGTCCCGACCGGCCCGAGCTCGATGCGTGGCGGGACGGGCAGCGGGACGACTGGCCGGAGGCCCTACCCGAGCCCCTTCTACGCGCGGCGCTGCCCGGTCGTCCTTTCGAGCCGACGTCGCACTGGATACGCGAGCGCGAGGCCGCCGCCTCGCCGCCGCGCGTCGTCCAGGGCGCCACTGATGCGGCGGAGCGGCTCGCGGACTGGCTGGTGAACGCGTACGCGCAGGCCTCGGAGATCGATCCGGGCACGGTCACGCTGGATACGCCCCTCGATGAGCTGGGACTCAGCTCGATCGTCGTCGCCCGCATGGCGAAGAGCCTCGCCGAGCGAGGCATCGGTGACGGCCGAGAGTCGATCTGGTTCAGCGCCCCGACCCTGCGCGCGGTCGCGGAGGGTCTCGGTGGCGAGATCACGCCGCGCGCCCCGGCGCCGGCCATTGGCGGCGCGTCAGCGCCCTCGGAGGAGGATCCGGACGCGTCGGCCATCGCGGTCGTCGGGCTGTCGGGCCGCTGGCCCGGTGGCGAGGATCTCGACACGTTCTGGAAGTTGCTAACCAGCGGCGAATCGGCGATCGGTTCCGTGGACCCCGAGCGAGGCGATTGGCGCCAGTATCTGAGTGAGGGCAAGGGGCGACCGGGACGGACCTACACGACCGCGATGGGAGCGCTTTCACGACCGTATCGATTCGACACTACGTTCTTCGGCATCACGCCGCGCGAGGCCGCGCTGATCGACCCGCAGGAACGAGTGTTCATGGAAATGGCCTGGTCGGCCGTCGAGGACGCCGGTTTTGCGCCGGACGCTCTGCACGAGCAGGGCGCGATCGGCGTGTTCGTCGGCGTCATGAACGACACCTTCGAGCGCGTCGTCGCCGAGGCGATGGATGCGGCTGATGCCTGTGCGCCCCAGACCAACCGCTACTGGTCGATCGCGAACCGCGTGTCGTTCCAGCTGAACCTGTCCGGTCCGAGCCTGGCCGTGGACACGGCCTGTTCGTCCGGTCTCGCCGCGGTGCACCTGGCCATGCAGAGCCTGCGCGGTGGGGAGACGGCGATGGCGATCGCGGGGGGCGTGAACCTGATCCTCCATCCCGGCGCGCTCGTTGCGCGCTCGATGCTGGGCATGCTTTCGCCCGACGGGCAGTGCAGCGCCTTCGGGTCACAGGCGAACGGAACCGTGGTGTCCGAGGGGTGCGGGGCCATGCTGCTCGCGCCGCTCACTCTGGCGCAAAGGCTAGGCTGTCACATACACGGTGTCCTGCGCGGCTCCGCCGTGAACTCGGGCGGCAGGACGAACGGCTACACGATGCCGAATGCGGCGGCGCAGACAGCGCTGATCCGGCGGGCGCTGGCGGACGCTCGGTTGACCGCTGCGGACATCACGTGTCTCGAGGCTCATGGCACGGGTACCGATCTGGGCGACCCGCTTGAGTTCGACGGGTTGCGCGATGCCTTCGCCGGTGCCGAATCTGAACGCGACAGTTGCTCACTCGGGTCGGTGAAAGTCAACATCGGCCATGCGGAGTCCGCTGCTGGAATCGCCGCACTCACCAAGGTAATGCTCCAGCTCCGGCACGGGCAGTACGTTCCGGGCGTCGCGCCAGGCGAAACGAGCGCTCGGGTGAACACCGACGGCACGCCCTTCGTCCTTCATCGGAGCGTGGAACCTTGGCCTCGGCCTTCCGCGCGACCCGGAAGTCCGGGTTCGAACAGACGACGCGCAGGGGTCAGCTCGTTCGGGGCCGGAGGAACGAACGTACACGTCATCCTCGAGGAGGCGATCCAGGCAGCGTCGCCGGCGTCTGCCGGCATGCCGCGTCTGCTGCCCATATCGGCCAAGACCCCCACGGCACTGCGCCGGATCGCGCTCGAGCTGGCAGACGCGATCAAGTCCGGACGAGTTCCTCAGCTCGATGCGCTGGCGTTCACTCTGTGCGTCGGTCGGACCTGCCTCCCGTACCGCGCCTTCGTCCATGTCGACAATCTCGAAGACGCTGCCGATACCTTCGCGCGGATCGCGCGAGGCGAGCAAGCTTCCGAGCTACACGCTTGTGGTCATCGTCCCAAGGGCGAGACGGCGATCGACGCCCGCGAAGGCGCGGAACGGGTGAGGCGTGCGCTGGACACGGCCGATCTCGAGGAAGCGGGCCGGACGTGGCTGCGCTCGGCACCGTTCCACTGGGCGGACGTGCTGGACTTCACCGCGTCCCGGCTGTCTCTCCCGGCCTATCCGTTCGAGGGCGACGACCATCGCCCGGCATCCGGGCAGTCTCAGCGGGTGCATCGCGCCGTTCCACTGGACGTTGCGCAGAGTCTGCTCGAGCAGCACCGAGTCGCGGGCCGCCCCGTCTGCGCCGGGGTGGTGCTGGCGGACCTCGCGGCGCGGGCCCTGAGCTCGGCGCGGGGTCGCGAGGTCGTGCTGACCGATGTCATCTGGCACACGCTGCTCGGTCCGCAGGACGGCGCGCCCACGCTACGTCTTCTCCCGACGGATGATGCGCGGGAGCGTTTCGAGATCGTCGCGAACGAATCGGTGATTTGCTCCGGTGAGATCGAACGGGATGGGGCCACAGCCGGATCGTCGACGATGGAACGTGCGGACGTGATGGCCGGAGCCGGGCAGCCTGTCGATATCGAGCAGCTCTACCACCGGGCGGAGAAAGGTGGCCTGCGCTACGGGCCGATCTTCCGACAGCTGCGCAGCCTCGCCGTCGGGGAGGGGCGAGGCGTGGCGGTGGCCGGCGGTCTCGATGCCGGCGCACCGGACGCCGAACGCCGGGCGGGGATGCTCGATGCGGGGCTGCAGGCGGCGGCGGCTGTGCTGATCGGGAGCGGTTCCGCCGACGGCGACCTGATACCCGCCCGGATCAGCCGCTTCGCCTGCGATCCGACGCTGCCCGATCTGTCCCAGATCTTCGTGCTGGCGCACGCGAAGGGCTCCGCATCCTGTGATGTTCTCTACACCGCACTCGACGGACGCGAGGTGGCGCGCATCGACGGCGTCACCTTCCACGTCCGTCCGTCCGAAGCCGTGCCGTCGCGCCCGCCGGAGGAGCCGCTGGTCTGCACGCCGGTGTGGTCGACGTTGGCGACGCCGAGCACCACCAACGAGGCCTCCGGAGCGGTCTGGATCATCGCCGAGAACGACGCCGCGGTCGAACGTGCGGCAGCGGCCCTCCCTGGCAAGCGGTTGGTGGCGATCCTGCGGGGCGAGACGGACGGACACGGCGGGCGACCGCGAATTGACCCGGACGATGATCCGCAACGGCTGGAGACGCGGATCCGTGATGTTGTGGGCCAGGGGTTCACGCCCGATACGCTCCTGTGCTGGTCGGATGCCTCGTCCGCGCCGCTCGCGATCGAGAAGGAGCTGCAGGCGTTCTTCTACCCGTGCCTGCGGCTCGCCGGTTCGCTGGCGTCGATCGACAGCCTGCCGAAGCATCTCGTACAGCTCGCGGTGGCACGCGGGAGTGCCGAAAGGCCTCTCGCCTCGGCGATGACGGCGCTGTTCGACGCCATCTCGGCCGAACATCCCCACTCGGTCGGCAAGGTCGTTCTCGTCGCGTCGAAAGACGACATGGGGCGAGCGACGGCCTTCGCCCTTGCGCAGGACGAGGCCGGGCTCTACCGATCGACCGGGGAGTCCTGGCAGCGGCGAACGTACGAGCCGTACGCCGGCTCCATCGCTGCGTCGAAAATCGAAGGAGTGCAGGTCGTGACGGGCGGGCTGGGTGCAGCGGCGCGGAACATGGTTTCCGAGCTGCTGGAGACAACCGACGCACGGTTCCTGCTCGTCGGCAGGCAAGCCCCTGGCGCCGAGCAGCGCGAGTGGCTGGCACACCATCGCGATCGGCTGACCCACGCCGTTGCCGATTGCACAGACGCGATGGCGATGCGCGCGGCACTCGATGCCGGACGGATCGGTCTTGGTGCGATCCGGGGTGTCTTTCACGCGGCCGGGACGAACACGGAGCGGCGCATCGGAGGATCGACGCCGCTGAGCGCGAGCCGGGTGCTCGCGCCTAAGCTCTTCGGCTTCGAGATCCTGGACCGACTCACCGTGGACGATCCTCTCGAGCACTTCACGGTCTTCTCCTCCCTCGCGGGGATCGCGCCGCTGGCCGGGCAGGCGGCTTACGGCTTCGCGAATCTCGCCATGTCCGGACTGGTCGAGGCGCGCGAGATCCTGCGCAATTCCGGGCAGAGGCGCGGTGTCGGGCGCTCGCTGCTTCTACCGTTCCTGGCGGGGGGCGGTATGAGTGCGGCCCCCGCGATGCTGGCGCGACTCGAATCGACCACCGGCGTCGGTGCGCTCGACGTGTCGGCGCTGGCCGCGACAGTGACAGCGTCCCTCGGGCGCGACGCGGACGTCCAGGCGATCCTGCCCGGAGATCGGCAGAAGATCGTGGGGAGGCTCGCCGAGAGGCGATCAAGCGAGACCTTCGCCGCCCAGCCCGCGCCCCGCGCCGTCGACGCCGTGGCTGCCCCCGTCACCCCCCTGCGGGAGCGATTGATCGGTTACCTTCGCCGGAGCGCCGCGACGCTGACCGGAGTCGACGAAGATCACCTCGACCCGGAAACGGAGTTCTCCGAGTTCGGGGTCGACTCGGTGCTGCTGACCCAGTGGGCCACGGCGCTCAGCGACGCATCGGGTCAGGAGATCCTGCCGACCGTCTTCTTCGAGGGCTTCTCGATCGCGCGACTGGCCACGAAGCTCGCCGACGATCATGGAGCGGCTCTGGAGATTCTGTTTGCGGATGACGATCCGATCCGGCCCGTGATCGAGCCCGCGGGGCCCGCGCCAGTACACGATCAGAAAGACGCCGATATCGCGCCGCCTCCCGAGGTCCGGCGTGCGGTCGATCTCGTCGGCCTCGCCTGCCGCTTTCCCGGCGCACCGACCGCCGACGCTTTCTGGGAGCTTCTCAAGAGCGGTCGTCTGCCGACCGGCGCGGTCCCTCCGCAGCGATGGCATGCATCGAACGATCATGCTGGGCTGATCGAGGACGTTCGGCGCTTCGATGCCCGTTTCTTCGGGATGTCGCCGCTCGAGACCGAGCAGATGGATCCCCAGCAGCGGCACCTGATCGAGGTGAGCTGGCACGCCTTCGAGGATGCGGGCCTGCCTATATCGACCCTGTCGCGCAGCCGCGTCGGAGTCTTCGTCGGGGCCTCTACCCACGACTACGCGGAACTGACCCTCGCGGCGGGCGCGATCGAGGCGCACGGTTCCACCGGAACCGGACAGGCGTTTTTATCGAACCGGCTCTCGTTCCTGTTCGATCTCAAGGGACCGAGTCAGACGATCGACACCGCGTGTTCCAGCGCCCTCGTCGCCCTGACGCGCGCACTGGATGCGATCCGGGCCGGCCGTTGCGACGTGGCGCTGGTCGCAGGGGTGAACTTGATGCTCACCGGAACGCTTCATCGTATCTTCGACAAAGCCGGAATGCTGTCACCGCGCGGCGTTTGCTCCTCCTTCAGCGACGATGCCGACGGATACGTCCGTTCGGAAGGCGTGGGCGCGGTGGTCTTGCGCGCACGAGACCACGCGGGGTCGGGAAGTTCGAACGTATACGGCAGTGTGCTCGGTGCCGCCGAGAACCACGGAGGGCGGGCGCAGTCGCTTACAGCCCCCAATCCGGCGGCGCAAGCCGATCTGCTGCGAGACGCCTACGTCGACGCGGCGATCGACGTGCTCGATGTCGACTGCGTCGAAACCCACGGGACAGGGACCTCGTTGGGCGATCCGGTCGAGCTCGAGGGGCTGAAACTGGCGCTCGGCCCCGGAGGGACGGCCGCTGGAGGGACCATCGCTCTCGGCGCGCTCAAATCGCAGATCGGCCACATGGAGGCGGCGGCGGGGATTGGCGGCCTGATCAAGGTCGCGCTGTCGATGCGTCACGAAAGCCTGCCCGCGAACTGCAATTTCCGGCAACCCAATCCCTATCTGCGGATAGAGGAAACGCCGTTTCGGCTGCAGACCGAGACCGGCGAGTGGTCGCGATCGGCTCGTGCGGAACGGCCACGGCGGGCGGGGGTCAGCTCGTTTGGCATCGGCGGCTCGAACGCCCACGTCGTCCTCGAAGCTCCGCAAACCGTGCCTTCTGCCGTGATGACGGGGCAGCCTTATCTTTTCGTGGTATCGGCGAAAACGGAGGACGCTCTTCAGCGCAGAATCACGGATCTCGCTGAGTTTCTACGTCGACACGATGCCGCGGCGATCCTGCGCGACGTCAGCTACACGCTGGCGATCGGACGGGATCATTTCCCGAAGCGGTGGGCATTCGTCGCCGCGGATCGCGACGCTCTGATCGCGGCCCTTGATGACGGCGGGGCACGCAGCGGCCGGGAAGACGAGGCGATCACCGCATCGCTCACCAACCCGTTGCCCACCGATTCGGCGCATGCCGATATGGTCCGCCTGTCTGGCATGGCTGCCGCGTACAAGCGCGGCGACGACCTCGATTTCGCCGTCGATCTCCGGTTCGACGGCGCGCGAATCATGTCGCTGCCGGGCTATCCCTTCGCCGGTCGGGAGTACTGGCTCGCGACGGCGGACACAGGCTCCGGACTCGTCGAGCACACGAGCGGCGCGCTACCGTCCGGTCCGATCCGACTTGCCGTCGCCGACCCGCTTCTAGCGGAACACGTTGTGCTTGGACGGCCGCTCCTACCTGGCATGGTGAGTGCCGCCGCGGCGCTCGGGACGGCGGGCCAACTGCCCGCGGGCATTCGTCGCATCCGTTGGTGCACGCCGCTGCACGCGGGCGAGAACGGTCTCGAGATCGCCGTCGAGGCGGGCAAGAATGAGGAGCACCGACTGAACGGAGCAGACGGTGAGGCTGCCGTCGAATTTTCAGTGGGCGATGTAGGTTCGATCACACGTGAGGACCTGCGGACAGTGCCGGAGCGGACGGAGTCTGCCGACATGCCCGCCGCATCGGAACTCTATGCCGCCTTCACAGGGGCCGGCATCGACTACGGGCCGGGGTACCGACTCGTGACCCACATCCAGCGCGGTCCCGCGGGGATCGACGGTTGGCTCCGGTTGCCGGAGCAGTGGTCGGGCCGTGCCGAGTGGGTGCGTCGGGGCGTGTCGATGGACGGCGCACTCCACCTCGTCGCCGTGCTGGAACACGAGCCGGGCACGACCGCAAGAGGCCTGAGCGTGCCCGTGAGTCTCGACGCGATCGTCCTCTGGGACACGCTCCCCGAAACGCTCTTCGTACGCGTGACGTCAGCTGGTATCAGGGTGACCGATCTCGATCTGTATACCGTCGAAGGCCGTCATGTCGGCGCCATTCGTGGATACCGGACACACCGCATCGCCGACACGCCGGCGCAAGAGGACAACGTCGTGCTGATGGGAAGGTCCTGGGTTCAGGTAGCGCGCGGTTCGCAGGTCCGCCGCTGGCGACGGATCGCCATTCTCGACGCGGATCCCGCTCTCGCCGACCTGCTCGCCGAGGCGTTACCGGATGCGTCCGTAAGGCGGGTTTCCGTCCGCGCGACGGGGTCGCCGGACGCCGTCTTCGACCCGAAAGACGAGATGGCACTGCACGCGATTCTCGCTAGATGGGACGCCGACGGCTGGTACCCTGACCTGATCGTCCACGCCTTGGCGAAGGAGATCGCCGGAAAGGCCATGGATGATCTGGAAGTGGGGCTGCTGATCGGCGTGAAGAGCGTGTTCTCGTGCGCCAAGGCGGCGGGATCGCTGCACCGAGGCCGCGAGACTCGGATCGTCTGCGCCTATCCGTCGGGTCCGGACGCACCGCTCTTCGCATCGGTGACGGGCCTCGCCCACACCATCCGTGCGGAACACCCCGCATTGCGGATGAGCGCGGTCGACCAGACAGGAGACGATCCCGTACTGTTGCGCGATCACCTGTTGGAGTTACCGGACGCAGTGGAATCCCGCGTTGCGCAAGGAGCGGTCTTCGTTCCTCGCCTCGTTCGGGTCGGGTAGGTCTGCCGTGACGGCGTCTCGTGGATGGATCGTGCGCGCAGGGTGTTGTTGCGCCGAACGGACGCATCTCGAGTGTCTCTCGGTCTGGCCGAGAGAGAGAACGGCGTTCGGTAGGGAGCGACAAGCGTGCGGCGGGCCACGCTCGTGACGACGCGGGAGGAGAAGAGGGATGGATGACACGATGAGGACGGACGCCGCGATGCCGAACGGTCGGAACGGCGCAACGACCCTCCCGACGTCCGGAGATTGGTTCACGCCGGGTGGTATCTATCTGCTGACCGGTGGTGGCGGCGCTCTGGCCGGGCATCTCGCGACCCACATCCTCGACAAAGGTCCGGCGGTGGTCGCGCTGCTAGCCAGGCGCGACATCCCGGCGCCGCATCCGGGGGTCGTCACGATCAAGGCCGACGTCACGGACCGCGCCGCGCTCGCCGCTGCGCTGGGACGGCTTCGAGCGACGCATGGACCGATCGACGGTGTCTTCCATCTGGCGGCGGTCACGGACGATCGGGCGATGCTGAACAAGGGCTTCGCCGATTTCGACGCGGTCCTCGCCCCCAAGATCCTAGGAGTGCGCAATCTCGATCTGGAGACTCGTGACGACCCGCTGCGGGTCTTCGTCGGCTTCTCCTCGGTCGCGGCGGTCGTCGGCAATCCGGGGCAGGCGGATTACGCGACTGGAAACGCGTTCATAGACCACTACATGCACTGGCGAGAGAAGGAGGTCTTGAACGCTCGGGCAAGAGGCCTCTCGCTGTCGATCAACTGGCCCTACTGGCGAGAGGGCGGGTTGCATCCGTCCGGTTCCGTCGACTCGGTCGGTGGTCACTCCAGCGGAGCGGCGCCCCTCACGCTCGAAGAAGGCTTCGCGGCGCTCGACCGGATATGCGCCATGAACGAGAACCAGGTCGCGGTCTTCTTCGGCGACCGGGAGAAGTTCGAACGCTGGCTCGCGAAGCCGTCGGAGACGACGGTCGAGCCCGACCCCGTGCGACCGGAGGCTCCGGCGCACGTACTGGCGAACGATGCCGATCCGCTTCTTGCACTGATAGGCATCCTGCGTCGTGAAGTTGCGGACATTCTGCGGTTCGATGTCTCCGACATCGACGATTCCGCGCCGGTCAGCGAGCTCGGTTTCGATTCGATCACCTACACGACCTTGACTGATCGGCTGAACCAGACGCTCGGCTTGACTCTTTCTCCGCCCGTCCTGCTGGAAGCGCGTGACATCGAGAGCATCGCCGCGGGCATCTTGGCCGACGCCCCGGAGCTCGCGGATACCGTGCTTCGGCGGACGGAGACGCTGCCGGACACCTCGAATGCTCAGGACGTCTCGGGTGTTTCGGACGTCTCGGATGCCCAGGATGCTTCGAACATCCCGAATGCCTTGGATGTCTCATCAGAGCACGCGCCTTCGCCCGAGATCCCTGCACAGCATCGTCATGTAGACGCGGCGATCGCGGTGGTCGGCCTTCACGGCCGGTTTCCGCAATCGCCCGATTTGCACACCTTTTGGACGCTGCTGGAGGAGAACCGGGACGCTATCACGCAAGTCCCCCCGGGTCGTTGGCGGACTGACGGCTCGTCAAAGGAGTCCGATTCAGATGCGCCCGGCTGGGGCGGTTTCGTCGCAGAGATCGACTGTTTCGACCCGCTGTTCTTCGGCATCTCCCCCCGGGAGGCGGTTTGGATGGATCCACAGCAGCGAGTGGTGCTCGAATCCGTGTGGCACGCGCTGGAGGATGCCGGGCTGCGGCGCGACGAGATCGCCGGAAGCGACACCGGGGTCTTCGTGGGGGCGTCCTCGAATGATTACGGCATGCTGATCTCGGCGAGTGGAGCGGACATGTCCCCCCACCGCTCGACGGGACTGGCCCACTCGATCATCTCGAACCGCGTGAGCCATGTCTTCGATCTGCGTGGCCCCAGCGAGGCGATCGACACGGCCTGCTCGAGCTCGCTGGTCGCTGCGAACCGCGCGATCCGGGCTATCCGCGAGGGTGAATGTGCGCTGGCGATCGTGTCTGGTGTCAACGCGATGCTCAGTCCCGACCTGTTCAACGCTTTCAACGCGTCGGGCATGCTCAGTCGGACGGGACGGTGCCACACCTTCGACGAGGCGGCGGACGGATATGTTCGGGGCGAGGGCGTCGGCACGCTGATCCTGATGCCGATGGCCCGAGCGATGGAAACGGGCCTTCGCGTCCGGGCGGTCGTGCGCGGGGCCGCGGTGAACCATGTCGGTCACACCAACTCCCTGACTGCGCCGAGCGTCGATGCTCAGGCGGATCTCATCCGGTCGGCGCTTGCAGACGCCGGTCTCGGCGCGAACGCGATCGACGCCGTCGAAGCGCACGGCACCGGCACCGCGTTGGGTGACCCGATCGAGATCAACGGTCTAAAGGCGGCCTTCGGCGGACGCGGCGATGACGCGCCACCGCTTCTGGTGACCAGCGTGAAGTCGAAGATCGGTCACCTTGAAGCGGCGGCCGGGATCGCCGGGATCGTCAGCGCTGTGCTCGCGCTCGAACGAGGCCGGGTACCCGGCAATGCGCAGTTGCATCGCCAGAATCCGTACATCGAGCTCGACGGCACGCCGCTTTCCCTCGTTCGTGGTACCTGCCCATGGCCCGAGCGGAGTGGATCCGACGGCATCCGGCGAATGGGCGTCAGCTCATTCGGCTTTGGCGGGACCAACGGGCATATCGTTCTCGAGAGCGTCCCCGTCGGAGCCGTTCCCCCGGCGAAGGCGCGCAGGAGCTGCCCGATCCTGCTGTCCGCGCCGACGCCGGACGCGTTGCGCCGCTTCGTGGCGACCCTGTCGGATCGCGTGGACGCGGACGACTTTGCCCTGGAGGACTTGAGCTATTCGCTCGCTCGTCACCGCTCCCATTTTGACTGCCGCGTCGCCTTTGCCGTGAGTTCGTCCACCGACATGGGCGATGCGCTGCGGACGTTCCTGGCAGATCCGGAAGCGACGATCTCGAACGTGGGGCGTGCGGACCTGCGCCAGCGTCGGCTCTGGGAGGCGAGATTCGACGAACTTCTCGGGTCGGCGGAGCTAGACGCGGATAGCACGACCGACGCGGTGGTAGCGCTGTACATCGAGGGCGCGAACCTGGATTGGGGCCGCGTTTTCGAGGCCGGTGCACATCGATTCGTCGCGCTTCCGCCTACGCCGCTTGAGCGCGAGCGGTATTGGTTCGACAAGGGTGCCACAGCGCAGGCGGAGAGCTGGACGATCGCCCTGGGTTCCGATGTACCGCTGCTGCAGGACCACAAGGTGCTGGGGAAGCCGATCCTGTCCGGAGCGGGGGGCGTTGTGCTGCTGATGGAGGCCGCGACGAGGGCTGGATGGACGGGGGAGAGCGAGACGCGATCCTTGGCAGACATCCGATGGCTTCGTCCGCTGCGCCCCGAAGACACCACACCGGAGCTTGAGGGACGCCGCGACGGCGCGCAGGTGGCGCTGATGCGTGGGGACACTTCCTTCGTTACCGCCCGGTTGAGCGACGGGGAAGACCACCAAGCGGTTCCCGACTGGATGGAGGGCGCGCCTTCGGGCACGGGGCACGCAGATGACGCGCTCTACGCTCGCTTCGAGGCGATGGGACTCGACTATGGCCCCGTCTACCGCCGCATCGACGTGCTGAAGCGTACGGACGACCGTGTTCTGGCACGGCTGACGCCGCCGCAAGCGGCGATGGAGCCGGCCACCATGGCCGCATCTGCGCTCGACGCCGCTCTGCAGTCAGCCATCGTTTTCGCGCAGGGGGATACCGATGCGGCGGTTCCCGTACGGGTGGAGAAGCTCTCGATTTTCGGTGATCTCGCTGACTGTACGGTCGTGGCGGGCGGGCAACTCAGCCTGGAAGCATACTCCTTCACCTTGCTGGACGACAGCGGTATCAAGCTCGCCGTCCTGACAGGCGTGCGCTTCGAGCCGCTGGCAACTCTCGCTACCGGTACGGTCGGTCTGTACCGCGACGTCTGGGAATCTGCCGAATGGGGACAAGGGCAGGATGACTCACCCCGTACGCTCTTCTCGATCGGCGACGCCGCCGACGCTGCGGACGCGCCCGACACGCGAAGGATGACCTTGCCGAAGACTTCGTCTGACTGGGAAGCGCTTGCCCGGTCGGTAGGTCTCGCCGAGGGAGCGATCACGGTACTCCTCGATCAGATCTCAGCGGACGACACGACGATCGTCGAGCTCGCTCGTCTTGCCGGGCGTCTGTCGGGGCGCGGCGACGCCGGCATCGTCGTGGCCCCCGCGTCAGGCAGCGGCCGGTTCGGTGCGGTCCTGCGCAGCTTGGCGGCGGAGTATGGGAACGTCTGGGCCAAGGAAGTCAGCTTGGAGGATGGAGGCGGTCCCGACGCACGGCGGCGGCTTGCGGAGGAGGCTCGGCGACCCGAAACTGCCGAGATACGCCTCGACGCGGACGGGAACCGCCTCGAGCGGGTCTTGGTCCGCGTCGATACAGACGTCGACATCGATGCGGACACACCGATCGGCGAAGGGGACGTTTGCGTGATCGCCGGCGGTCTCGGCGGCATCGGTCGTGCTCTCGCCGCCAGTTTGCGTCGTCGCACCGGAGCGGTGATCGTCCTACTGGCCCGATCCGAGCCGGACGAGGCGAGCGCGTCGTGGATCGCCGCGGACACAGGCCTACATGTCGTGAAGGCAGATCTGGAAGACGCGACGGCGGTGGATGCGGCGTTCGTAGAGATCGTTCGTCGACACGGCAAGGCTACCCACGTCTTCCATCTCGCCGGTCGACTGAACGACGGCGCATCGGCGGCGCTCGGCATCCGCGACCTCGAGGCGGCGGAGGCCCCGAAGGTCGGCGGCCTCGCGAATCTCGAACAGGCGACCCGCGCCAGCGGAACACGTGTCCTGGTCGGCTTCTCCTCCGCTGCTGCCGTCTTCGGTAGCGCGGGACAAATCGCCTACGCCGCCGCCAACGAGCGCATGGCCGAGCTCGCGCGCATCCCGCGCGGCGAGAGCGAGGACCGAAGCTTCCGGATCATCGACTGGCCGCTCTGGGAGAAGACCGGCATGTGGTCAGACGCCCTGGCCGTGCGCTATCGGGCGTCGGGTCTGGCGCCGCTTCGAGTCGAGGAGGCTGTCGACGCTCTCTTCGCAGTCCTGAGAGGTGAATCGGAACGGGTGCAGGTGGTCAAGACCATCGCCGCCTTGCCGGAACGCCTTCCCCTGAGTCGACGCTACGTGCCGCCTTCGCCGGTGGCATCCACGCCGCCTGTCGATTCCGAGGCTCTGGAGAGCTGGCTGCGCGGGGAGATCGCGGACGTCTTTGGCATTCCGGAGACGCGGCTGCGAAGGGACGAACCCCTCGAGCGCTACGGCCTCGATTCCGCGCTCGTGCTAGAGCTGACCGCCCGCCTGGAGGCGCGCTACGGGAAGCTGCCGAAGACGCTCTTCTTCGAATTCCCGTCCATCGAAGCGCTCGGTGGCTACCTGGCCTCGAGATCGGTAGAAGCCGTCGAAGCTGAGACGCCTGCGCCGGCTACACCCGTCGAGAGGCGGCCGCCGCCCGATGCGGCGAAGGCGGATTGGACGAGGCCCGATGCTCCTGTGCCTATCGCCGTGATCGGTCTTTCCGGACGCTTCCCCGAAGCTGACGATCTCGACGCCTTCTGGCGCAACCTAATGGCCGGTCGCGACTCCACGACCGATATTCCGTCGGATCGCTGGAACCATGAGATGTATTTCGATCCCGATCGATCGAAGCCGGGCAGCGTCTACCTCGGCAGGGGCGGCTTCATCGACGGCTATGACCAGTTCGATCCGTCGTTCTTCCGCATCGCGACCCGCGACGCGAAGCGGATCGATCCACAGGAGCGGCTGTTCCTACAGGAGAGCTGGAAGGCGCTTGAGTCGGCGGGGTACCCACCCGCGCGTCTACGCGCGAGCACGGACGGCAAGGTCGGGGTCTTCGCTGGAGTCATGTGGAGCGAGTATCAACTCCATGGCCGCTCCGACGGCGCGGCGGCGGACTGGGTCAGCTTGGGTTCGTCCTTCTCCTCGATTGCCAACAGAACGTCGTACTTCCTCGATCTGACCGGCCCGAGCATGGCAATCGACACGATGTGCTCCGCCTCGCTCACGGCGATACACCAAGCGTGCAACGCGTTGAAGCTCGGCGAGTGCCGCGTCGCGATCGCCGGCGGGGTGAACCTCACAGTGCACCCCAACAAGTACATACTGCTGTCGCAGAGCAGCTTCGCGTCCAGCGACGGCCGCTGTCGCAGCTTCGGCGAAGGCGGCGATGGCTACGGTCCGGGCGAGGGGGTAGGCGTTGCCATTCTGAAGCCGCTGGACACCGCGATCGCCGACAAGGACCGAATCCTTGGGGTGATTCGGGGCAGTGCCGTCAACCACGGCGGGGCGGTCTCGGGGTACTCGGTGCCCAATCCGCTGGCTCAGGCCGAGGTGATTGAAGATGCCTGGAGGCGGGCGGGTCGTGATCCCGGCGATGCCGATTACATCGAAGCTCACGGTACCGGAACCCCTCTGGGCGACCCGATCGAGATACGAGGACTAGCGAAGGCCTTCCCGGGAATGCGATCCCTTCCTGTCGGTTCGGTCAAATCGAACATCGGTCATCTCGAGTCGGCGGCGGGCATGGCTGCGCTGGCGAAGGTAGTCTGCCAGATGGAGCACGGAAAGCTCGTACCGACCCTGCACGCGGATCCACCGAACCCGGATCTGGGCATGGAGGGGACGGGATTGCATATCACGACGACCGTCGAGCCGTGGGAGCGCCGGACTCTCGAAGGTGTGGAGCAGCCCTACCTCACCGGAATTTCGTCGTTCGGCGCGGGCGGCTCGAACGCGCATCTCGTCTTGGAGGAATACATCGATGGCGCCGAAGTGGTGGAAGAGGGCGCGGCCGATCGCCCGTACCCGATCCTGATCTCAGGCCGCAGTCAACAGGTCCTCGAACGCTCGATGGGCGAGCTTCGCGACTGGTTGCGAGCGAACCCTTCGGTCGCCCTTCGCGACGTCGCCTTCACCCTCGCGGTCGGCCGGGCACGGTTCGAGCGTCGCTTCGCGCTGGTCATCGACTCGGTGCCCGCGCTGGTCGAAGCGCTGACCGCGATCCTCGCCGGTCGGCCTGGCGCCGACGTCGCCAGCAGCGAGTTTCTCGTCCGTCAGGCAACCCCGGACGGTTCCAACGAAGAGCTGCTCGCTGCGGCCTCGTCGAGCGACCCGGAGCAGCGCAATGCCGCGCTCTCGTCGCTGGCGACAGCCTTCGCCAACGGGGCCGAACCGGACCTGGCGGAGTTCTTCGGGGCGGATCGCAGGGTTATCCCGTTGCCAACCTACCCGTTCGAGACTCGACGGCTATGGGTCGATCCACCCCGCCATCAAGCGCCCGACGCGCGGCCCCCCCAGCGGTCGCCCGTTTCGCAGGTCATCCAACCGGAGACGCCACTCATGGAAACTGGAGAACAGCCGGCCTCTCCGCCCGTCCCCGCCGCCTCCGATCGCACCGCCGACGACATCCTCGAGCTGCTGCAAGAGCTTCTCGCAAGCCAGCTCGACGAGGACCCCGCGACGCTGTCGCCCGATACGCCCTTCGTCGAGCTGGGGATCGACAGCATCCATGCGGTTCAGATCGTGCGCACGATTGGCGAGAAGCTGGGCAGGCAGGTGGGGGTCGCCAAGCTGTACGATCATCCGACGATGCGTCGGTTGGCCGAGTTTCTGGCAACCGCGGACGGGACGATCCGTGCCGCGGAAGCACCGCGGAGCGATACCCCCCCAACGGCCGCGTCGAACCCTCCTGCCGACGCGGCGGCGTCGCCGGCCGCACCCGATTCCGAAAAGGTCCTCGCGTTGGCGGAGACGATCCGGGCCATCATCGCGGAGGTCCTTGACGAGGATCCGTTGGATCTACCGATGAACCGGCCGTTCCAGGAGCTGGGTCTGGATTCCGTTCACGCCGTGCAGATCGCGCGAAAGTTGGGCGACGTGGGACACGGCGTAACGGCGGCGACGCTCTACGAACACCCCACGATAGAACGAATCGCGGAACACCTCGTCGTTGAGGGCGTGGAGGCCGACGCGGAGTCTGCACGTCCGCGCCCCGATCGCCGCGCGCCGACCGTTCCAGCGCGAGCGGCCACGGCGAACGGGCTGTCGATTGCCACGCCGGCTGAACGAGAGAGGCTCGATCCCTCCACCCGAACGGGACCGGTCCGTCTCTCCTCCCTCGACGATACGCCGTCGCGCGAGCGTTCAGACTCCTCCGCTCCGCCACCGACGACGATATCCGCTGAACCGCCCGATCCGGCAGCTCCCGCGGCGATTCCGGACGCCGCGCCTTCGCTACGTCCGGGACAGCGACGAAGGCGTGCGGCGCTCATTCGCTCTCTCGACGCACTGGAGCACGTGAACTATGTCGAGGACGTGATCGATGCGCCGGGGCCGGATCTTGTGGAGATCGATGTCGTCGTCAGCTCGATATCTCTCTCCGACGTCATGCGATTCAGGGGCATCTACCCGGAGATGCCGCAGTTCCCCTTTGCCGCCGGGGTAGAGGTGGCCGGTGTGGTCGCCCGGGTCGGTGAGAATGTCCGGGACGTCGCGATCGGCGACCGGATCGGCGCGATGATGTCGAAGACCTTCGGTGGCCACGCCACCGTGACCCACGCGCACAAGGACGCGGTCTTTCCGCTCGCCGACGAGACAAGCTTCGCAGACGCGTGTTCGCTGCCGTCCTCGTTCCTGACCGCCTACTACGGCCTGGTCGAGCTCGGTCGAGTGTCCGAAGGCGAAACCGTCTTGGTGCACAGTGCCGCGAGCGCCCTTGGCCTCATGACGATCCAGCTCGCGCATGATGCGGGTGCGACCGTGATCGCCACGATCGGCGACGATACGAAGGCGGCTTGCCTGCACGAGCGTGGAATCCGGAACGTCATCAACTACCGCACGGAGGATTTCCACGCCGAGGTCATGCGGCTGACCGACCGCCGCGGCGTCGACATCGTCTTCAACATGCTCGCGCCGGACATGATCCAGAGAGGCATCGACTGCCTGGCGGAAGGCGGACGGTACTTGGAGGCGGCGTTGGGGTCTCTGCGAGCTGCGCCCAAGCTAGACATCGGTTCCATCGCCGGCGGCAAGGCGATCCTGTCCATCGGCTTGCGGTCTCACTTGTGGCGTTCGGGACCGCAGGCCGTGCGCCGCTATCTCGACATCATGCGCGATCTGCTCGCGCAGGGCCGCATCGATCCTCTGCCGCACACCGACTTCGCCGTCGACGACTTCCGCGACGCCATCGCCCATATCCAATCTCGACGCAGCATCGGCCGAACATTGCTCATCTCGGAGCCCGAGACTCGGTCCGGCGAGGGGCACATCGTCGAGTCGACGTCGCGCGAGCAAGCGATCGCCGTCATCGGCATGGCCTGCCGCTTCGGCGAGGCCGGTGACATCGGCGAGTTCCGGGCGGGGCTGGAAGCGGGTCGCAACTACGTGGGCCCGGTACCTCAATCGCGTACGGCGCTTGGCTTCGGCACGCAGGCGATCGGCAGCTTCCTGCCCGAGGTGGACAAGTTCGACCCGCGCTTCTTCGACATCTCGCCCGCCGAGGCTGAATGGATGGATCCCCAGCAGCGCGTTCTGCTTGAGGAGACTTGGAAGGCGCTGGAGGACGCGGGGTTGACGGCAGGAGAACTGGCAGGGAGTCGTACGGGCGTCTTCGTCGGCGGCCGGCCGAGCGGCTATGTCGACAGCCGTGTCCCCGCGGATCGCGAGGAGGGACGGCTGCACGCCTTTACGGGCGGATTGGGTTCAATTCTGGCAGGGCGCCTTTCCTACACCTACGACCTGCGCGGCCCTTCCGTGACGGTTGATACGGCCTGCTCTTCAGGGGCCGTCGCCTTGGATCTGGCCGTCAAGAGCCTCCGTTCGGGGGAAACCGACTTTGCCATCGTCGCAGGCATCAGCATCGGCACTGCCCCAGGGCTTTCCCCCGGTGAGACCGTGGCCTGCCGCGCCTTCGACGCGGATGCTGACGGCTTCATCATCGGCGAAGGCGTGGGCGTACTCATCCTTGAAGGCGCCGAAGCCGCGCGCCGACGCGCGGATCGCGTCCGCGGGCTCATCCTTGCCAGTGAAGTTAACCAGGATGGTCTGAGCAACGGCCTACTGGCCCCCAACGGCTCGTCGCAGGCCGAACTGGTGCGCGCGGTGTGGGACAGCGCCGGGATCACGGGCGACCAGATCGGGATGATCGAGGCTCACGGCACCGGCACCGTGCTGGGAGATCCGATCGAGTTCGCCGCGCTGCAGAGGTCGATGGCCCGTGACACGCAGGAACGGCAGTTCTGCGCCATCGGTTCGGTGAAGACCAACTTGGGTCATACCCTCGCTGCGGCCGGGATCGCAGGTGTCATCAAGGTGCTGCTCAGCTTCGAGGCGGGCAAGATTCCACGTTCGCTGCATTTCGAGCAACCGAATCCGCACATCGACTTTGAAGCCAGCGCCTTCTTCGTACCGACCGAATCCCGCGAGTGGTCAGCCCTGTCTGGGCGTAGACGCATCGCCGGCGTAAGCGCCTTCGGGTTCAGCGGAACGAACGCCCATGTCGTTCTCGCCGAACCGGACCCACGACCCGCCCGAGCCGAGACAGGCCGGGTTGGGTCGACCCTGATCGTCCTATCCGCAAAGACCGCCGCCGCCGTCGAGGCGCGTCGTCGCGACTTGGCGGACTGGGTGGAGCGTCACCCCGACGTCCGACTCGACGACTTGGCTTTCACCCTCGGCCCGAAGCGCACCCATTTCCCGCATCGACGGGCGTTCGTGACAGACGATCTCGCCGACTGCGTCCGATGGCTACGAAGCGGCGAGAACGATGTCCCGGAAGGGCAGGGGCCGCATCACCGGGCCGCGCGCGCCTATGCATCCGGCGAGGAGATCGACTGGGCGGCGTTGCTGCCCGGTGGGAGGTGCGAAATCCTGCCGTTGCCCGCCTATCCGTTCGAGCGCCGCCCGTGTTTCCGGCCGGCCAACACGGCCGGATCGACGGCACCGGGGAATCCTCCCGTGCCACCGCCGGAGCGGAACGGAGCCGTTGCGCGGACGCTCCTTGGAGAGGAAACGGAGGACGGCACGGGTCGTTACATCGAGCTTCATCTCGATGATCGAGCCTTCTACCTCGACGATCACAAGGTGAATGGACGCGCCATCCTGCCCGGCGTGATGACCTTCGACCTCGCCTACAGGCTCGGTCAGCGGTTGCCCGATCTGGGCGAGGGTTTCTTCGTCAAGGACATCGTCTGGATCCGTCCCTGCATCGTGGACGGTCAGGCCGAGGCTCGCTTGCGTTTCGCGCCGAACACCCGCGGCGGCTATGCCGTGCACTTGCTCATCCTCGATGGGAACGGCACAGAGAACCTGTGCAGCCAAGCGACTCTCGCACCGGGAACGGCCGCTGCGGACCGCCCTTCGATCGAGTCGACCCTCCGCGTCGCGGAACTGCGACGGCTGTGTCCGAGCGTCCACGAGGCGGCGGAATGCTATCGCTTGATCTGCGATACCAAGATCCATCACGGTTCGTCGCTGCAGTCGATTCGGTCTCTGCGCAGCGGCGAGACGGATTGTCTTGCGGAGCTCGAGATCCCCGCCACGTTGAACGACGACGAGGATTTCGCGCTGCATCCCAGTCTGCTAGACGGGGCGCTGCAGAGCCTGGTCGGTTTCGCCTTCGGACGAACCCGCGGCGACACGTACATGCCCTTCTCGGTTGACGAGGTGCGTCGGCTTCGGCCCCTCGGCCGCAAGGCTCTGGTGCATCTGCGCGGGCGTCAGGCGAACGCGGCGGACAAGTACATCTACGACCTGCGCCTCGCTGACCCCGACGGCACCGTCTGCGTGGCGATCACGGGCTTCCTGCACCGTCGGGTGCCCTCGTCGAGAACCGAGCCGATCCATCCCACCTCTTTGCCGTCTGGCGTCAAGGGTGAAGCCTACGTTCCGATCTGGTCGAAATGCGCGCCGGTCGAACAGGGCATCCACCCGCAGCGGATTATTGTCGTCGAGGACGACAGCGCCGGGCAGACGCCCACGTTCGCCGACGCTCTCGCGGACGTCGGTCACACGATCGTCCGCGCCGGCACGAAGCCGCCCAACGGGGTCGTACCGGCGATTCCGGATGTCGCGCAACTGCTGCACGACGGTACCTCGCCGCCGGTGCTGCTCTGTCCGTGGGAAGTGCTGCAACCGGACGAGCCGCCTCGGATCGCCGCGTTTCTTCGGCTGCTCTCGGCGATCCGCAACCGCCCGGATGGCTTCCCTGTGAACCTCGTGGTGCTGCTCCCCGAGAGCGGAGCGCAGACGGCGAGCAAGCAGGGGCTACTCCCGCTGCTGCGAACGGCCGCCCAAGAGATCCCTGGCCTGAGAACCCGAACCGTCCAGATGAACGCGGTGTCGGATTTCGCTGTTCGGCATCTCGACATTCCCCTCGATCCCGTGAACACCGAAGTCGCGCTGGACCTGCGGCTTGTGGACACGGACATCGGCGCGGTGAGCGTCGAGCGGCGAGAGATCGTTCAGGTTGAGCTCCCTGAGCCGAGCACGCGTACTTGGCAGCGCGACAGGGGCTGTGTGCTCGTGGTCGGAGGCGCGGGTGGAATCGGGCGTCAAGTGGCCACTCATGCGGCCTGCATCTGGGGTGCAGACGTTGTTCTGACCGGTCGTAGGGCCGAAGATCGAGAAATTGCGGGCGTTCTCGATGACCTGAAGAGCCACGGCGGACGAGCGCGCTATGCCGCCTTCGACGTCATGGACCCGGGAGCCGTCGATCGTTCGCTGACCGACATACGCCGAGAATTCGGGGCGATCGGGGGTGTGATCTACTGCGCGGGCGTGCTCGACGACCGCTTGCTCGCCAATCTCGACATCGAAAGGTTCCGATCCGTCGCCGGCCCCAAGTCGGACGGCGTGAACATCCTGGACCACGCGACGCGGGAGGACGATCTGGAATTGTTCGTGACCATGTCCTCGCTGGGCGGTCTCGTCGGAAATTCCGGTCAGGCGGCCTACGTCTACGGATCAGGCGTGATGGACGCGCTGATGACACGGCGTCAGGCGGCGGTGGCGGATGGACGTGCCAGGGGCCGCAGCCTGACCCTGAACTGGCCGCTGTGGGCAGATGGCGGCATGTCGATGGATGCCGAGAGCGAGCGGTACATGCGCGAGAGCCTCGGTCTCGTGCCCATGCCAGGCGCGTACGCGTTACAGATACTGGACCGTGCGCTTGCGGCGACCGATCCGCAGATCTGCGTACTGGTCGGCGAGGAAGCTCGCCTCGCCGACTTCTTCACGCCCCGACACGTCGCGGTCGTCGCGCCGACACCGAACGACGAGGTCTCGTCCGCTTCGGTCCAGCTGTCGGAGGAGGCCTTGACGCCGAGTCTGCTCAGCCTTGCCGCCGAGGTATCGGGTTGGAACGTCGAGGACGTCGACATCGACGAGGAGTTGTCGAGCTTCGGCTTCGATTCCGTGATGGTGACGGCGCTCGCCAACGAGATCAACACGACGTTCTCGATCCAAGTCTCGCCAGCGGAACTGTTCTCCCAGCCCACCCTGCGTTCGCTGTCGGCCTACCTATGTGAGAACCACGCGCCCTCGCTTTGCACGGAGCCGAACGTGCCGCTCGAACCGAACGCGCCCATCGAACCGGACACGTCAGCGGCATCGTCTACTCCGGTGTCCGACGCCGGATCTGGTGTCCGCCGTCCGGAGGCGTCAACACGGGATATCGCCGTGATCGGTCAGGCCGCCCGCTACCCCGGCGCGGATACGATCGACGAGTTCTGGCGCCTCTTGGCTGCCGGAAAGGACTGCATCGGGAGAGTGCCGGAGAGCCGCTGGACCGGGCCCCGTTTCCCCCTCGACCCCGACCACCCACCTCTCAGCGAGTGGGGGGGCTTTCTCGAGAACATCACCGGCTTCGAACCTGCGTTCTTCGGGATCTCACCGGCGGAGGCCGAACGCATGGACCCACAGGAGCGACTTTTCCTGGAAGTCGGGCAGGCAACCTTCGAGGACGCGGGCTATGGCCGTGCGCGCCTCGACGCCCAACTCGACGGGGACGTGGGGGTGTTCGTGGGGGTGATGTGGAGCCAGTTTCAGCTGTTCAGCAATGCCGAGACTGGCGAGTTCGGCTCGAACCACTCTTCGCTGGCGAACCGCATCTCATTCCACTTCGGTCTGAGAGGGCCGAGTCTCGCACTCGACACCATGTGCTCGTCGTCGCTGACAGCGCTCCATCTGGCGTGTCAGAGCTTGCGGGCGGGTGAGTGCGCCGCCGTGTTGGTGGGTGGTGTCAATCTATCGCTGCACCAGAACAAGTACGCTCGCCTGTCGCGCAACCGGTTCGCTTCACTCGACGGGAAATGCCATGCCTTCGGTACCGGTGGCGACGGGTACGTGCCGGGCGAGGGCGTTGGCGCTGTGCTCCTGCGACCGTTGGAAGACGCCGTTCGGAACGGCGATAACGTTCACGCGGTGATCAAGGGGACGGCCGTCAACCATGGCGGCAAGACCAGCGGCTTCACCGTTCCCAACGCGAGTGCGCAGGCTCAAGTCGTGTCCAGGGCGCTGCGCGACGCCGCAGTCGATCCGCGGGACATCACCTATGTCGAGGCACACGGTACCGGCACGAAGCTCGGCGATCCGATCGAGGTGAAGGGCCTTTCCGATGCGTTCGGAGAGTCGGTCGCCGAGAGATGCGCACTCGGCTCCGTCAAAACGAACATCGGTCACCTGGAGGCCGCGGCGGGGGTGGCGTCGTTGCACAAGACGATCCTGCAGATGCGGCACCGCAAGATCGCTCCCAGCCTTCACGCCGAGCCGCCCAACGCGGAGATCGATTTCGCCGCAACGCCCTTCCAGGTGAACACGGCCCTGACAGATTGGCACTCGAGCGGACCGTTGCTGGCTGGAATCAGTTCCTTCGGTGCAGGAGGGTCGAACGCCCACGCCATCGTGGCCGAGCCCCCCCCGCGCGCCATCGTGCCTCCGTCGCGGATGCCACGACTCGTGATGCTCTCCGCCCGTACCCGAGCGTCGTTGCAGAGCGGTTCCGCCGCTCTCGCCGACTTTCTCGAATCGGAAGGGCACTCGCTCGGCTTGGACGACATCGCCACGACGTTGAGTCTCGGACGGGATCAGATGCGATTCCGCGCCGCATTCGTCTGCACCGATGTCAGCGCGCTTCCCTCGCGTCTGCGCACGTTGGCAAAGGGTCAGGAGACCGACATCTTGGTCGGGCACGTTCGGCGTGAGGCCAGCGTCTCCGAAACTCTGTCCTCCGGTCTCGAAGCCGACCGGCTCCACGAGCTCGCCACCGCATGGGCCGTCGAGGGAACCTCTCTAGCCGTTGGGGATCTGCCAGGTCGAATCGTCTCGCTTCCTACCTACCGGTTCGACCGGAAGTCCTATTGGATTGACGCGAGCGGCTACGGCGAGACCAAGCGCTCTGCAACCATTCTCGCCGCCGACCAGGTGATGGACGGCGATCGTGCCGAACGGGTAGTTCGGACCAGCGATCCTGTCTCGCGGGATCATGTCATCGCGGGACGTCACATCGTTCCCGGTGCATGCGTCCTGGAGATCGGTCGTGCAGGAGCGGAGTCCATCCTGGGCACGCCAGTACGGCAGATCGAGGCGTTCTCGTGGCTTGCGCCGGCGGAGCTGGAGGAAGAGGGCGAGCTGAGACTCTCCGTCCGGCTCGACGATCCCGCCGACGGGCGCCACGGCGGACGCGGCTTCGGCATCTTCGACGCGGCCACAGATCGACGACTCGCCCGCGCGCGGATCGGAGAGGCGACGGACTCCGTGCCGACGAGACTCGACCTGGATGCCCTGCGCGCGCGCCTCGATCGTGATATCGACTGCGGACAGGTCTACGCGAACATGCTCGAGCGCGGCTACGCCTACGGCCCACTTTTTCGCACTCTCAAAACCCTCGTTGCCGGAGAGCGTGAGGCTCTTGGCAGCCTCGTTGTCCCAGACGCCCTGATCGACGATGCGGACCGCTATCTGCTGCACCCGGCCATACTGGACGGCGCGTTTCAGTCCGTCCTCGGCATTCTCGAGCTCGGCGAGAGGGCCGATGCGACGATGTACCTGCCGTTTCACGTGGGGCGAATCGTCGCCGAGCGATCTACTGGCCCCGGACCGGTCTGGGTCCATGCGACGCTTTCGGACAGGGCGAGCGAGCAATCGATCCGCTTCGATCTGAGTATCGCCGACAGCGGCGGTCAGATCGTCGCGAGCGTCACAGACTTCACGTTGCGCGCGCTGCGTGTCCCGTCCGGCGAGCCTGACCGGAACGTCGAGGACGAGAAGCCGATGGTGGAGAAGATCGTGGCTGAGCGGGGTACGGAGCATCGCCTGACACGTGCCGTTCGCGACTTCTTCGTGCAGCACCTCAAGATCCCGGAAGCGGAACTCACTCCCGATCTTCTCCTGGAGGAATGCGGCCTCGATTCCGTCGTCATGATGGAGCTGCTGCGGTTGGCGGAGGACTCCTTCGATGTGGAGATGTCGCCTTCCGATCTGATCGAGATGACGACGTTCGGCGATCTGTGCTCGTGTCTGGAAGCCGCCTTGCCCCACGCGTCGAAGACAACGCCTATTCCGGTTAGACCGAGCCCGCCGGAGACGCCGCAAACCGCAGCGGCGGCACCGAACCCGTCGTCAAGGTCCGCATCGACCGGCGTCTTGCGGGGTGGTGAGTCTCGGACGAAGAAGGTTGCCATCATCGGCATGGCGATCCGGGTGCCGCAATCGATGAACGAGGACGATTTTTGGGATCACATCGTCAACGAGCGCGACCTCATCGTCGAGACGCCTGCCGAACGCTGGGACTGGCGTGAGTATTTCGATTCGCGCAAGGGACAGCCGGGCAAGACCTATTCGAAGTGGGGCGGCTTCAGTCCGATGCTCGGAGCGTACGATCTCGAGAAGTTCAAGGTCGCGCCCGAGAGCGCGGCCTTCATGGATCCTCAGCAGTTGCTGATGATGGAGCTCGCGCGGGACGCGATGGAGAATGCGGGGTATCGGCCGGAAGAATTCGCCGGTCAGGACACGGGCGTCGTCATCGGTGCGGCCGGGCGCAGCGTGAGTACCGGCAACGAGGCGTTTCGAGAGAAGTCCGTCGTCGTCAGTACGATCCAGAACATGATCGCCGCTCGGCTTTCGGACTTCTTCGACCTTCACGGAACGAGCTACACGATGGACACGGCGTGTTCATCCGCACTGGTGGCTCTGCACAACGCTTGCCGAATGATCCAAGCGGGCGAGGCGACGACCGCCCTGGCGGGAGGAACGGCCATCTTCACCCATGCGGGAGCGAGCGTTGGCTTCTCCCAGGCACAGGCGCTTTCCGACGACGGCCGCTGCTACGCCTTCGACAAACGTGCCAAGGGGCTCGTCCTGTCCGAGGGGGCGGGCCTTTTCCTGCTCAAGGACTACGACCAGGCTCGTGCCGACGGCGACAACATCCGCGCCGTCATCGCAGGATCGGCAGTCAACAACGACGGCAAGACCATGGGCCTGACCACGCCCAACGGCGATATGCAGAGTGCGGTCATCCGCAAGGCACTGAATCAGAGCCAGGTCGATCCGCGCACCATCTCCTATCTCGAAGCCCATGGAACGGGTACGCTGCTTGGCGACCCGATCGAGATAAAGGCCGCCACGAACGCCTACCAGGCCCATACGCAGGATCGCGGCTTCTGCGGAGTTGCGTCGGTGAAGTCCAACGTGGGACACATGTTGTTGGCCGCAGGCGTGTGCAGCGTGGCCAAAGTGGTCTTGTCCATGGAAAATCGCGTTCTACCCGCAACGCTGCATTGCGAGAATCCTCACCCACGCTTCAACTTCGAGGAGACGCCGTTCTATCCGATTCAGCAGACGCGGCCCTGGAATCCGGAAAGCGGTGTCCGCCGTGCCGGTATCTCAAGCTTCGGGTTCGGCGGTACGAACTGTCACATGATCCTCGAGGAGTTCGATGCCGAGACAGTAGGGCATACGCGGGTGCGCGATCCGCTGCCCCGTACGCAGTATGAGCGCACTGTCGTCTGGCCGCAGCTCGGTACGCAGTTACCGAAGACGCCGGCGCCGCCGGCTGCCGCTCCCGTCGCGGAGCCGATGAGTGAGGAGGATCTGCTCACCGCGCTTCAGAACGGCGAGATCTCGGTGGAGCGCGCCCTCGAACTGCACGCACGGTGAACGGGGCTAACGGCACTCCCAGACCGAGTGAGGGTCATATGAACGACAACGAAGCACTATTTAGGCAGGTGGCGGACGGCTCGATCTCTACTGCCGCGGCGCTGGTGCAGCTCCGGGAAGCGCAGGCCGGCAAGAGTGAGCCGATCGCGTCGTCCATGCGGGTGGCGCCTGCTACGGCGTCGGGGCGGAGCATGCAAGGTTTCACCTTGGACTACTTCACCCGAAAGATCGCCGACGCGCTTTCGATCACTCCCAAGGAGATCGATCCTGACGCGGAGCTGATGGATCTGGGAATCGAATCGGTGAATCTGCTGCAGATGGCGGACGAGATCGAGGCGGAGCTGTCGATCACGCTCTACCCCACGGTCTTCTTCGAGTACACAACCCTGACAGCGGTGGCGGGTTTCTTCGCGCAGGAGCATTGCTCGGCATTCGAGGCTCTGATGGAGAGCGGTCCGGACGCAGCAGTTTCGCCTTCGGCAGCCGTATGCGATCGAGTCGAGGAGGCGAGCTCGGTGAAAGAAGACGCGGTGCCGCTGGTTCGACCTGTGCCCGAACCGGTGGACATCCCGCCCACGGCCGCGGCGGCAGAGTCGTCGGGGCAGGACCCGGGTGCGTTCGCGCTCGACTACCTCACCCGGAAGGTCGCCGGCGCGCTTTCGGTTCGTCCGAAGGACATCGATCGTGACGCGGAACTGATGGACCTGGGAATCGAGTCCGCGACTCTGCTCCAGATGACAGACGAGCTGGAGACCGAGCTGTCGATCACGCTCTATCCGACGGTCTTCTTCGAACACCCGACGCTAGCGGCGGTGGCCGGTCATCTCGCGTCGGAGCACGCCGGCGCGCTAGCTCATCTGATGCCGAAGGCGAATGGGAGTACTGAGGCTCCGCCACTCGCCGCATCGACACCGGCGCCGGTGTTCGATGCCACCGTGTCGCCATCCGAATCGAGGCCTGAGGGGGCGGACACGGAGGTGGTGATCAATCATGTGCGGACGTTGCTCGGAGAAATCCTGTCCGTCCCACACCGAGAGATCGATCCGGACGCTGACATCAGGGAGCTCGGTCTTGATTCCGCGGCTTTGACGGCGCTGGCGGAGCGGCTCGAACGAGACGGCGTGCCCGCAGTGAATCCGGCCCTCCTTTTCGGGCACGACACGTTGCGTAGTCTCGTCCGAGCGCTACGCGAGGCCGGGGTCGACCTTCAGTCGGCGCTTGAGTCGAACCACGATGCAGCCCCCTCACAGGAGATCACGGCCGGACCGCACGGAACGACGCTCTACGTTGTCGAGGACCGGAGGATCGATGCACGCTCGGTGTCTCGGCCGGAGGGCGAAGCGCTCTGGATCGTGCCCGATGGGCTGGCCCTGCCGATCGACGGCACCGGTCTGCGACCCGGATCAGCGGAATGCGCCGCCGCCCTGGCGCGGGCGCGAGCCGATGGAGCGATCGCGGTCAATGTCGTCCTGGACACCCGCTCGCTCCTTCGCGATGACCTGCACGGCAGGTTGTCGAGCTTCATGACCGATCTTTCGGCAATCGTATCGAGCTTGGGCAGCAGGGCGAACAATGCGCTCACTCTTGGCGTCCTGGGAACCGAGGGGCATGGGTCGGTGCTGGCGCACGCGACCTCCGCCTTTCTGAAGAGCGTGTGCCACGAATACGAGAGGTTACGCGTCTTCCAGCTAGACCTGTCCTCCTCGGTGGAAAACGGCGAGGCGATCGCAGACGCCATGACGAAGGTACGCGCCCTCGGCGACGGCGCCTTCACGCACGCCAGCCTCGACGGACAACGCTGGAGCATCCGAACAGCAGCCCCCACGAGCCTGACACCAAACGCTGTTCGGCTACGCGAACAGGCGGTCGTTGTCATCACCGGCGGGACGGGAGCGCTCGGCCAGCTCTTCGCCGCACATCTTGCCCGCCATCATCGCGCCCGAGTCGTGTTGACCGGCCGCCGCTCCGGATTCGAGCTTCCCGCCGCCCTCGACGCGCTCGCCGAAGCCGGCGGCTCGATCCGCTATGAACCCTGCGACGTGACCGATCGCAACAGCGTGAAGGACATGTTCGATCGGGTGTCGATCCGCTACGGGCGGATCGACGGGATCATTCACAGCGCCGGGACGATCGACGACGCTCCCATCCTGCGCAAGACGGCGGAATCCCGCCATGCCGTCACGACCCCGAAGGTCGATGGCATCCTGCACCTAGACGAACTGAGTAGTACCTTCCCGCTTGATTTTCTCGTCTGCTTCTCGTCCGTGGCGGGTTTCACCGGCAACCGAGGGCAATCGGACTACGCGGCGGCGAACGGGTTCATGGACGGTTTTATGTTGCAGCGCGAGGACCTGCGGCGGCGGGGGCTCCGGTCCGGAAAGAGCCTTTCGATCAACTGGCCGCTATGGACCGAAGGGGGGATGAGGCCTCCGCAGATCGTGCGCGAGCTAATGGAGAAGCGCCTTGGGCTGCGCCCGATGGAGAGCGATATTGGTCTCGCGGTGTTCGATCGGGCGCTGGCTTCTAAACCTACCCAGATCGCAGTCTTCAGCGGGGACGTGCACCGGATAGACGACTGGGTCATGGCGTCGAGCCCCTCGCTTGCCGATGTGTCGACGCAGCTACCCGAGCCTGCGTCACCGGCATCGGTATCCACGCCGAGCGCACCGCGACCAAAGGCGCGCACGAAGGGCCCACGGACACCGACACCGACACCGACACCGGACTCGCACAAGGCGGATGAGGGAGCGCGGGCCGCGCCACTGGCCACCACCATCGCCGTGGTCGGCATCGACGGTACGTTCCCGCAATCGCCCGATCTCGAGGGCTTCTGGGACAACCTCGTCGAGGGTCGCGACCTCATCAGCAATCGACTCGACCGATGGACGTTCGACGGCTACCTCGACCTGACTTCCGAATCGATGGCAACGGCGCTACCAAGCGTGGAGGCCGGGTACATCGACGATTGCGCCGGCTTCGATCACACCTTCTTCAACATCTCTCACAGTGAAGCTTCACTGATGGATCCCCAGCAGCGGCTGGCATTAAGAAGTGCGTGGCGAGCCATCGAGAACGCCGGGTACGATCCGGCGTCTCTGCGGGGGGAACGAATGGGTGTCTTCGCGGGATCTTCCACTCGTGATTTCCAGACACGTTACGGAACGCTGGCCAAGCGCATCGAGGCGGACAAGTTGTTCGGCGCACATCTCGCGACCGGCTTCGCGCCGAACAACATTCCGAACCGGATCTCCTACGTTCTCGATGTGACAGGGCCGAGCGAGCTGGTCGACACTGCCTGTTCAAGCTCCCTCGTCGCCTTGAACCGAGCGAGCGACGCGATCCGGTTGGGTCAATGCGATTCGGCGCTGGTGATCGGCGTCAACATGATCCTTGAGGGTTCGATATTCGCCGCCTTCAAGGCCACCGGTCTACTTTCCGATCGGCATCGCTGCAAGTCCTTCGGCAAGGACGGTGCGGGCTACGTCCGGTCCGAAGGCGTCGGTTCCGTGCTCATCAAGTCTCTGGCGAAGGCCGAGGCGGACCAGGATGACATTCGCGCCGTCCTCCGCGCCGTCAAAGTCAACCACGGGGGACGGGTCCAGAGCCTGACCGCACCGAACCCCAGGCAACAGGCCGCTGTGGTCCGTGACGCGTTGCTGGAAGCGAGCGTGCCGCCCGCCTCGGTCAGCTATGTCGAGGCCCACGGAACCGGGACCGCTCTCGGCGACTCCGTTGAGGTCTTGGGGCTCAAGAGTGCCTTCGCTCAAACCCAGGCCATCCAGTCAGGCTCAGCGGATTTGCCCGCGGGCACGACCAGGATCGGATCCGTCAAGTCGAACATGGGGCATCTGGAAGCGGCCGCGGGTATCGCCGGGCTGATAAAGGTCGTTCTCTGCCTGCAGAACAGAGTACTGCCGGCATCGATCCATTCCGAAGAGGAGAATCCCTTTCTCGATCTCGAGGGATCACCGTTCCTCATCAACCACGAGACGATCCCGTGGCGACGATCCGTCGCGGAGGACGGCAGCGAGTATCCTCTACGCGCGGGTGTCAGTTCTTTCGGCTTCGGAGGCACGAACGGTCACGTGATCGTCGAGGAAGCGCCCGCTTCGTTCGCCCCCGAAACCGCAGCCACAGGGCCACTCTGCATACCGCTGTCCGCCCCGAGCTCCGAACAGCTAGACACCTTGGCGGAGCGGCTGCTCGTGTTTCTGCGGAATCAGCTAGAGCGGAATCAGGCGCCACGGCTGACGGACATCGCCTTCACGCTGCAGAACGGTCGCGCCGCACGGACCGTGCGGGTCTGCTTCGTCGTGGGAAGCCTGCCGCATCTGCTCGACGCGCTTCAGGCCTTCCGCGACGGACGAGAGTCGGCGGAGATCAAGACCGGCGATCAGCCGCTCGCCGGATCGCTGAAGAGAGCGCTGAACGACGACGCGATGCGAGTGCTGACCGGTCACTATATGCAGACTGGCGACATGGATGGGCTGGGGCTGAGCTGGGCGGCGGGGCTGCCCGTCGTCTGGAGCGCGTTGCCCGGATCGGACCGTGCCAAGCGGATCGCCCTTCCGGGCCATGTCTTCCGCGACACGACATGCTGGCCGGTGCCGGTTGCGGAGAAGGGCGAAGTCCGGGTCGTGGAGACATCCGACGCCGAACGCGTCGCTGAACCCACCGCTGAACCCACCAGCGGGAGTCGGAGCGCGCGACCCGGCCCGACCCCTTCGAACGACATCGTCGCCTACGTGTCCTCGGCGGTGGCCGAGAAGCTGGGCTGCGACTCGGCGACGATCGATGCCGACACGGACCTAGCGGAATACGGCTTCGACTCGATCCTCGCGGTACAGCTGCTTGACGATCTCAAGAGGACCTATGACATACCGCTGTTCGTAGCGGAGTTGCGCGGCAGACGCACGATTCGGGAACTGACTGCCTACATCGCGGGAGAGATGGATGGCAGGACGGACGAGCGGCAGACGGGTCACCCCGACCCGATCTTCTTGCTCTCCGCACCGCGCTCCGGCTCCACGCTGTTGCGAGCGATGATGATGGGACATCCGGATCTCTTCGCGCCTCCCGAGCTTCACCTGCTTGGCTTTGAAACGATGGGAGCTCGCGCCAAGACTCTTGGGACATCGGGACTCGGCGACGGCCTCGTCGAGGCGTTCTCGCATCTGCGATCCGTGTCGCCCGACCGGGCCCGGGCCGATGTGGCGACTCTCGAGGACAGGGATGTACCTATCGCTGAGGTCTATGCCGAACTGCAGGGCCTTTGCGCCCCTCGGATACTCGTCGACAAGTCGCCAACCTACGGCGCCAGCATCGACACCTTGAAGAGAGCTGTCGATCTCTTCTCGCAGCCCAGGTTTGTCCATCTCGTGCGGCGCCCGGAGGCCATGATGACGTCGTTTGTGGTCAACCGCTTTCACCGGATGCTGGGCGTGGAACAGGACAGGGCGTGGGCGACGGCCGATCAGGTCTGGAACGTGGCGAACCGGACCATCGCCGATTTCGTGGCGAGCGTCGACGCCGGTGCGGCCTTGCGACTTCACTACGAGGATCTGGTTCGACATCCTGAAGTCGTCTGCCGCCGCATCGGTGAGTGGCTGGGGCTACCTTTCGCCGGGGAGATGCTTGAACCGTATGCAGAGGGCAGGCTCGTGCACGGACTGAAGTCGGGTTCGCGCAGTGTCGGCGATCCAAACTTCCTCGACCATAAAGAGATTGACGCCCGCGAGGCGACGGAATGGATCACCTCGGACGAGGACATCCCTGTCGACGGCGATTCGATCAGATCGGCACATGAGTTCGGCTACGATACCGGGGCACGATTCGCCACGCTGCACGGCTCGACCAAACCCGCTACCTGGGTACTGTCCCTGCGCTACGAGGTCGAGGGTCTCCACAAGGTATCGCAGCGCGATGCTGTCGTCGCCGTCCGCGGTTTGCTCCGGCTGTATCCGATTCTGTCGAGCCGATGGGATCCTTCTTCGAGTCAGCTCGTGACGGAAGGCACGGTGGGGCCGATCGTCTCGGTCTCGACAACGCGCAAGCGTAAGGTCGACGCGTTGCGCGCCGAGCTCGACGGCTGGCGGGAGACGCACGGCGCCGCTCTCGGCGGTGAAGGAGAGCCATCCTTCGCGGTGCACCTCCTCCGACACGCAAATGGGTGCGCTATGGAGCTCTTGGTCAACCACCACGCGTGCGACGGTGCATCGGCCCGGATCGCGGCGGAGACGTTGCTCTCGCTTCTGCAGTCTTCATCGGTCCGGCCACCTGTTCCCGCCGAAGGGTACGCCAGCTTGCTCTCGCGACGAAACGGCCTCTCTCCCCGAGACGAAGGGACGGTGGCGGAAGAACCGATCCGGCTAGCGCCGTTCGTGCTGAGCGCCACGCCCCCCGGATCGGAGAAGCCGCTGGTCGAGGAAACCCACCAGCTCGACGACGTGCTGCCGACACCTCTGCTGGTCTCGCCGCATCTGCCCGACTGCCTTGGCGCGGGTCTACTCCTCGCGCTTCGGAGCATCGAGGAGATCGATGCGGCCACGATCCTGCTGCGGCACCACGGGCGGGTCGGCCCGAGCGGGATCTTCCACGGCTCGGCGATCGGCAATTTGGCGCTCGATCTGGCCATCCCATCCGGGACGGCCGACCTTACCCGCGAGGACTTCGCGACTCGGCGGCGCGCCGCCTTGAAGGTAGCGTCGACACAACCTCTCGAGCTCCTTCAGAAGACCGAGGCGCTGAGTAATGTCCGCCTGAACTTCCAAGACCTCGCTCCGCTCGAGTCGGGCCCCGTCGTTGCCCGCATGATCGACGCACGTGAGGTGCGTGCGGCGACCGTACGAACAACCGCCGGTCATCCTCTCCTCGACCTCATCGTGCGCCGTGCGGACGAGAGCGGCACGTTGATCGTGCGGCACGAAGACGGTGCGTTCTCTGGTGAGCGGCTGGCTCGGCTGCGTGAGCGCTGGCTCGAGATCACGTCAGCGGTTTTCGACACGTGTTCGTGACGGAACGCCTAGCGCCGAACGTACCGGTCTGTGCCATAGCGACACGTGGTGCCGATTGGCCGGCGCTCGCCCCACCGCGCCCGCTGTGCGTCGCGCCGACGAGAGCGCCCCACACGGCACGGCAGACCGCGCAGTGCTGGCCCGTACAGCGCCTTCGTGCCCACCTGGCCAGAGCTGACTCTCGCGCTCGAGGCGCTACGCCCTCGACCATCCGACAGTTCGATGATGTGATCGCCGATGCCCGTCAGGGCCGCGACGGTTCCAGCGCAGGGCTATGATATGTTCACAGGCGATTCGCAAGCGGCCGAGCGTGACGAACCCGTCGCTCGCGCGGAGCAAATAGGGGGCAGCTACGGCCTGCGGGACCGGGCGATGGAGAGGCCAATGACTGTCGACGAGATCATGGAAATCATCGCATGCGAAGCCATGACTGTCCTGCCCCATGTCTCGCGTGAGCAGATCGACCGCGAGACGCGGCTGGTCGAACTGGGTGCGGATTCGCTCGATCGGAGCGAGATCGTACAGCAGTCTATGCGCAAAGCCGGCATCCGGCTCAGGCCAGTCCAGCTGATGGGCATCGAGAACGTCGGCGGACTCGCGGATCGGTTGGCACAAGCGTCTGCCGATGCCTGACGGCGAACCATCCACCCTTCGCCGTCCGATGACCGAGGGTGCGTATGTCGCGGGGATGGGTTGCATCGTCCACGGAGGCATCGGTTGTGCCGCCTTCCACGCTCATTTGCGAGAGCCGCGCATCGAACCGTCGCGGATCGATCTGGAGCACGGTCACCAAGGCTTGCTCTTCGCGCTGGACGACTCCCTCGATCTGGAACAGCGGCTCCGTGCCCTCGGGCTTTCCTCCGCGCTCGAGGCCAGGCTGACGGGGCTCGGCAAGCGCGGGTCGCTGACCCTCCAGGCCAGTCTGCTTGCAGCGGCGGAAGCGTGGGCGGCCGCGAACCTGGAGGCGGGGGAGGACATCGGTCTGATCCTCGCGGGGAACAACCTCGATCCGCTGGCCGGGTACGGCGCGGCTCGGGATTTCGCGCTCGAGGATTTCGCCGCTCCGACGCGGGCGATGACCTGGCTGGACGGACACCTCCTCGGCGCCCTCGCCGAAGCCTTCGGCATCACGGGACCGGGCGTGCAGGTAGGGGGCAGCTCGGCGGCCGGCCTGATCGGCACGTACCAGGCACTGGTTAACATGCGAGCGGACATTGCCGGTACATGGTTGGTGGTGGCACCGCCGATGGTGCTGTCGCCGGTGGAATGGTCCGCCTTCGCCAACGTGGGGGCGCTAGCGGGTCTAGATGACGAGGGCACAGAGACGCAAGCGCGGTACGCACCATTCGACGCGAGCAGGCGCGGCTTCGTGCCCGGACATGGAGCCGCCGCCCTGGTGCTGAAACGAGACGATGGTCAAGCGGGTGTCGTGATCGCCGGAGGTAGTGTGCGCATGGATGCCCACGCCCGGATGGAGCCCGACTCGGAGGGCGAAGCGCGGGCCATGCAGGCGGCGCTCGCCGATGCGCGGTTGACACCGTCGGACATCGACTACGTCAATGCCCACGGCTCGGGATCGATTGCTGGAGACCAATGCGAGGCCGAAGCGGTGCGACGGGTCTTCGGCGAGGGCGGCCCGGCGATCAACGCGACCAAGGGCCTTGTCGGGCACTGCCTGACCTCGGCCGGACTCGTGGAGATCGTCGCGACCTGCCTTCAAATGTCCGGCGAGTATTTGCACGGCAATGCGGCGCTTGACACCCCCCTTCGCGCGGATCTCGACTTCGTCGGAAGGCATAGCGTCGAGAGGCCGATCCGACACGCCGTATGCAACAGCTTCGCATTCGGTGGCGTGAACGCCTCGATGGCGCTTTCCTGCAGGAGGAGTGACTCAGAATGATGGTCGGTGTCGAGGCGATGAACGCCTATGTCGGAAGAGCATGCGTGGACGTCCGGGAGATATTCAACGCCCGTGGGCTCGATACGCAGCGTTTCGAGAACCTGATGATGCACGAGAAGTCGCTCGGCGCGCCGTGGGAGGACGCGGTCACTTTCGGCGTGAACTCGGCGCGACCCGTGCTTGACCGGCTGGACGACGACGAACGTGGCCGCGTCGAGCTCGTCATCACGGCGTCCGAGTCCGGCGTCGATTTCGGCAAGTCGCTCAGCACCTATATTCACGACTACCTCGGCCTGTCGCGCAACTGCCGTCTCTTCGAAGTCAAGCAAGCGTGCTACGGTGCGACCGCGTCGCTGCAGATGGCGGCATCGCATCTGATGGCGCAGGCACCGGCCGGGGCGAAGGCGCTCGTGATCGCCACGGACGTGGCACGGGCGACCGCTCGCCACTCCTTCGCGGAACCATCCCAAGCGGTGGCGGCCGTGAGCATGCTGATCGGAAGCGATCCTGCGGTAATGCGTCTGGATCAGGGCGCTTACGGTTTGTGCGGTTACGAGGTGATGGACACCTGTCGTCCGACGGCGGACGTCGAAACCGGCGACGCCGATCTGTCGCTGATGTCCTACTTGGATTGCCTCGACACCGCCTATGCAGACTACGCGCGCAAGGTCGAGGGAGACGATCATCTCGGTAGCTTCGGCGCGCTCGCGTTCCACACGCCCTTTGCGGGTCTGGTAAAGGGCGCACATCGTCACCTGTCGCGAAGCAACGGCCGCAAGGACTTGACGGAGATCGGTGCCGACTTCGAGAGCCGGGTCCTCCCGTCATTGCAGTACGCCATGCGTACAGGCAACGCCTACTCCGCATCGCTGTACCTTGCGTTGATAAGCCTGATTGACAACGCGTCGTCGGACGCGTCGAGCAGGGTGGGCTTGTTCTCCTATGGTTCGGGCTGCGCCTCGGAGTTCTTCTCCGGCGTGGTGCCGAGCAGTGCGCGCACTCGGGTGGGTGATACCGCCGCGCAGCTTGACGGGCGTGCGGTGCTCGACATCGAGACCTATGACCGGCTTGTCGATGCCAACGAAGAATGGGGTTTCGGAACGCACAACAAGGTCATGGAGTTCGAGGGATTCGGCGATCTGTACCGGCGACGGTTCGAAGGGGAGTCTCTGCTGGTTCTCGATCGAATCTCGAATTTCCACCGAGAGTACAAGTGGAGTTGACCGAGAAGACCCGGACTGACGAGACGGTCGTCTGGTCCCGCCGCTCCGACTCTCTGACGGTCACGCTCGATCGGCCGAAAGAGGGGAACGCGCTTTGCTCCCGCACTGTCGGCCGGCTGCACGAGATGTGCGATCACGTCGAGCGAGACGCCGACATCCGGCTCGTGAAACTCGAGGCGGTGCCGCCGGTCTTCTGCACGGGCATGGACTTCGGGATCGCGGAGGAGCTCAACGAACCCGATCCGGCGGACGGGGACCTGCGCGGCTTCGCTTCCCTGCTCGATCGGCTGTCGCGGCTTCCCGTCACGCTCGTCGCGCACGTTGAAGGGGACGCCATCGCGGGCGGGGTCGGGCTGGCCGCCGTTTGCGACGTGGTGATCGCCCACCCGTCGGTCAAGTTTCGGCTCACCGAAGTCATTTGGGGGTTGCAGCCGGCGAACATCGCTCCCTACCTAATTCGTCGCATCGGATTCCAGCGCGCCTACCGCATGGCCCTCACGTCCGTTCAGATTGATGCGGCACAAGCCGAGAGCTACGGACTCGCGGACTTCGTCGCCGCCGACGCCACGCCGTTGATGCGGGATCTGCGTACGAACGCGCGTCGTATGACACGCGACACCGTCCGCTGCACGAAGGCCATGTTCGCGGACTTCTGGCTGCTCGACGACGCCATGCGCACGCGGGCCGACGTACTGATGCACCAAACGCTCGCCGATCCATCGGTCCAAGCTTCCCTGCGACGCTTCCGCGAGAGCGGTCGCTTTCCATGGGAAGCCGAGTGATGACGCTCGAGACCGAACCGATGCGGACCGACCTTGAGCACGAGGTGCTGTGCGACGCCCTCGCGGTGGATCCGGTGCCGGGCTGGATGCCGCGGCTCGCGACCACGTCCATGTCTCTGGACGCACTCGGCGATATGGACTGGCTTTCGGCGGCCGATCGGCGGATGGCCTCCCGGTTTCAGCACGAGAAGCGTCTGCGCGATTTCCTGCTCGGCAGACGAGCGGCGTATGCGGCGATTCACCACGCCTTTCCCCGCGTCCCTACGTCGGGTTTCCACATTGAGCGCGGTGTGTTCGACCAACCCGTCTGGACCGGGCAGGGGATACCCGCCCTGTCGCTGTCGATCGCGCATTGCGACGGCGTCGGTACCGCGCTGGTGGCACGCGCGGGGTTCACAGTGGGCTTGGATCTCGAGCGCGTCAACGATCATCAGTCGGAGACGATGGACCGACAGATGACGGAGACGGAACGCGAGGCGTTCCGTGCGGCGCTGCCCGACCTGTCGCGGGCCGAGCGACTGACGACGCTCTGGTGTGCGAAGGAAGCGCTCTCGAAGGCGATAGGGTGCGGGCTGACCTGCCCGATGGAGGTCATGGAGGTTGGGTCCGTCGAACGAGCCGATCGATGTATCACAGGCACGTTCCACAATTTCTACCAGTACCGATTTCACGCATGGCGTCACAGCAAGGACATGATCCTGGCGATCGTCATGCACCGACATCACCGCTTGAACTTCACACCGGACGGTGTCCTTTGATCACCTGGATGTTCTCCGGTCTCGGTTCCCAGTACGTGGGCATGGGACGTGGCCTGTTCGAGAGCGATGTCCGTTTTCGCGCGAACTTGGTCCGTTGCGATGATGCGGCTGCCTTGACCTTCGGCCACGGCTTTCTGGAGCCGCTATTCCCCGTCCGGTCCGAGCGTGGTGCGGTCCTCGCCGACACGGGGCTGGCCATGGCGGCGCTGTTCTCCTTTCAGTACGCACTGGCCCGTACCTTGATCGAACGGGGAGCCGAGCCGGACCGGTTGCTGGGATACTCGCTCGGCGAATTCGTTGCGCTGACTGTCGCCGGTGCGATGAGCCTAGAGCGGGCGCTGGCGATCCTCGCTCACCTCGAGCGCGTCCTCGCCAGCGACATCGGGGCCGGGCGGGGGGGGATGACCGCGGTTCTTGCCGGCAGAGAGCTCATGGAGCACCATCCCGAACGCTTTCGCGGGTGCACCCTGGCGGGCGTCAATTCGCAGCAGAACTTCATCGTCGCCGGTTCGTGCGAAGCGCTCGATACCTGCGAGGTGGCGCTCGGTGCGGATCGGGTCGTCCATCAGCGCCTAGCCGTCGAATACGCGTTCCATTCCCCGGTGGTCGAAGGTGCGGGGGCGCGCTTCGCCAGCGGTATTGCGACACGCTTCGCACCGATCCGGATACCCGTGATCCTGTGCAGCGATCCCACCCCCCTGCAGGTTCCGACGTTGGAGAGTCTCTGGCGCGCTGTGCGCGCGCCCGCCGATTTCGTGAACCGTACCGCTCCACTATGCGAGGACCCCGTTGCGTGTTTCCTCGATCTCGGGCCGTCTGGTACTCTGGCCAGTGCTTTGAAGGGGCGTGTCGATCCGCGCAGGGCAGTCGCCGTCGTCAATCCGTTCACGTCGGCCGCACCCGATCTTGACGGTATCGCCGAACTGCACGGAGAGTCATCCAACGTTGCCGCCCGTGTCTAACCTGCGTCCAGAAACCAACTATGCCCGCATCCGCCCAATCCATAGGCAGCGTCAGATTTCGCGAGCTGTTCGGAACCGACTACGCCTACTACGCCGGGGCGATGTACAAGGGTATCGCCTCCAAGGAAATGGTGATCGCCCTCGGTCAGGCGAAATTCCTCGGCTTCTTGGGCACGGGCGGGCTGAGCCGGGAAAGAGTCGACGCGGACCTCGCGGAGATCGCGGCGACTCTGGGACCGGGCGCGCCGTTCGGTGCCAACTTGCTCCATGCGCTTGGTCACCCCGAGATCGAGGAACAGATGGTTGACGCGTTCCTTCGCCACGGGGTGCGGAACGTCGAGGCGTCGGCGTTCATGAGCTTGACGCCCGCCGTCGTTCGATACCGGTGCAAGGGACTCACCCGCATGCCGGACGGCAGCATCGATCAGCCGCATCGGGTCATCGCCAAGATCTCCCGGCCGGAGGTGGCCAAGGTGTTTATGTCACCGCCGCCCGAGAAGCTTCTGTCGAAGCTGATCGCGGAGGCAGCCATCACGTCGGAGGAGGCCGAACTGGCTCGCCGCTTGCCGGTCGCGTCGGCCGTGACCGTCGAATCTGATTCTGGCGGGCATACCGATCAGGGGGCGTCCTTCTCGCAGTTTCCGGCGATCGCCGCCGTCAACCGCCGTCTGCAGTCGGAGCACCATTTCGCCGTCGCTCCGCTCGTGGGGATGGCGGGGGGCATCGGAAGCCCACAGGCGGTCGCCGCAGCCTTCGTGATGGGCGCGGACTACGTGGTGACCGGATCGATCAACCAATGCTCCGTGGAAGCGGGAACGAGTGACGGCGTGAAGTCGATACTCGAGAAGCTGGACATCCAGGACACGACTTACGCACCCGCCGGCGACATGTTTGAGCTCGGCGCGAAAGTCCAGGTGGTCAAGAAGGGTACCTTCTTCGCCAGCCGAGCCAACAAGCTGTTCGATCTCTACCAGAATCATTCGTCGATCGACGAGATCGATCCGAAGGTGATCCGACAGCTGGAGGAGAAATACTTCCAGCGGCCGATCTCGGAAGTTTGGGCCGAAACGGAGGCCTTCTACCGCCGCGTCGCGCCCGAAGCGCTCGCCCGTGCCGAGACCAGTCCCAAGGCCAAGATGAGCCTGATCTTCCGGTGGTACTTCACTCACTCCTCCCGGTTGGCCCTGAGCGGCGACGCCGACGGACGAGTCGATTACCAGATCCATTGCGGGCCTGCACTGGGCACTTTCAACCAGCTCGTGCAGGGGGGGGCGCTAGAGCGTTGGCAGGACCGCCACGTCGCCGACGTCGCGCTCTACCTGATGCAGAATGCTGCGGAACGACTGAACGAGTTTTTCAGCCAGAACGCCCTATCGGTACCCGCCTGACGTGGAAGAGAATCGAATGAAGCCGCGTGTCTCGCTCAAGCGGATCAACAAGTCGTTCGAGATGGGCGACACGACGATCGAGGCGTTGCAGGATATCAACTTCGACTTCCCCCCCGATGACCTCAAGGTTATCGCCGGACCGTCCGGAAGTGGAAAGTCGTCGCTGCTCAACATCATTGGGTGCATCGACAAGCCCGACTCCGGTCGCGTCGAGATCGATGGCAAGGACGTCACCGATCTGTCTCTGGAGGACTTGGCACGGTTGCGACGGGAGAAGCTCGGGTTCATCTTTCAGAGCTTCAACCTTGTCCCCGTACTCAGTGCCTACGAGAACGTCGAACTACCGTTGCTCTTTCGCGATCTGAGCGAGTCCGATGTGCGTAGCCGGGTCACCGACACGCTGGTGGCCGTGGGACTCGGGGACCGAATGAACCACAGGCCGGCTCAGCTGTCAGGAGGCCAGCGTCAGCGCGTCGCGATCGCCCGAGCGCTGGCGGGGCGCCCACACATCGTCATCGCCGACGAACCGACGGCCAGTCTAGACAGCAAGACCGCCCACGAGATCATCGACACGATGCAGCGTTTGAACGTCGAGTTCGGAGCGACCATCCTCGTCGCCTCCCACGATCCTATGATCATGGAACGCGCCAGCAGCGTCCTAAAGCTCCAAGACGGAAGGATCGTCTCGCAATGACAACGAAGGCCATCGGGAAGCTCGCTCAGCTCGCTCTGCGAAACCTCTTTCGCAACCGGCGACGCACACTTGTCACGCTGCTGCTGGTGGTTGTCGGTTTCGTGGCGATGGGGACGGCGCGAGGGTACTTCGTCCAGACTCTTGAAGGGCTCCAACAGGTATCGATCCGTAGCGGTATCGCCGGAACGCTGGGCAGCGGTCATGTCGTACTCAAGGACTCACGTTACGCTCGGGACGAAGAGAACTTCCTGCTGCAATTCGGGCTGGACAACTACGCCGAGATCAGGGAGGCGGTCGCCGAGATCGACGGTGTGGCGTACGCCTTGGCGCGCACCCAGGTGACTGGCCTGGCCTCGAGCGGCGAACGTTCGCTCGCCTTTCGCGGCTACGCCGTGGATCCGGGCGCCGAGGCCGAGCTTCGCACCGGGCTCGCCGACATCGCGGCTCGAACCGAGGGCATGACCCTCGGCGAGCAGTTCGAGGCTCTCGGTGATGAACCCTACCGTGCGTCCATCGGCGTGGGGCTGGCGAAAGCGATCGATGCGGGCGTGGGGGACACGATCCTGCTGCTGACGACCACCGTGGACGGTGCGGTGAATGCCATCGACGTCGAGATCGTCCACCTGATCGCCACGGGATCGAGGGAGGTGGATCGGTTCTTCCTCGTGCTCTCGCACGACACACTGTCGATACTGACCGGCGCCACTGGAGTCGGGGAGATGTCTTTCATGCTCGAAGACAAGGCGATGGTCGACTCGCTGCTGCCGAAGATCAGGCGCGTCGCACAGGAGGTCACGCCGGATCGATCCTTCGATATCGTCGGATGGGAAGAGGCCGGCGACTACTATCCCGCCGTTCGGGATCTGTTCACCTTCATGTTCGGCTTCCTGGAAGCCATCATCGTCGTGATCGTGCTGATCAGTAGCTGGAACGTCGTCAACATGACAGTGATGGAGCGGGTCAATGAGATCGGCACGATGCGAGCGATCGGTATGGGTCAGCGTTCGATCGGTTCGATCTTCCTGATGGAGGGGGCGATTACCGGTGTGGTCGCGGTCGCCCTCGGCCTTGTCCTTCAGCTGCTTCTCGTTCTGTTCATCAACAACGCGCAGATCGAGATGCCGCCGCCTCCCGGTGGCAACCAAGGGTTCATCTTGCAGGTACGCTACCTGACGAGCTATCACTTCTTCATCGTTCTGATGGTCATTGGCGCGATGGTGGTCGCCAACGTCTCCGCGTTGCTGACGATACGACGCATGACCATCACCGAGGCGCTCAATCATGCGTGATCTTGTCATCTCGACCAGAAGCCGGGAGCAGTGACGATGCGGGCCTATCTTTTTTCGGGGCAGGGATCACAGCACAAGGGTATGGGGGGCGAGCTGTTCGAAAGATTCCCCGCCATGGTGGATATTGCCGACCGGGTGCTCGGATACTCGACCCGCGAAATGTGCGCTGACAATCCCGAGAACCGACTCAGCCAGACTCAGTTCACGCAGCCGCTCGTGTTCTTGGTTGACGCGTTGAAGCTCGAGCACTTCAAGGAGGAGGGCCACCAGGTGCCGAGCTTTGTCGCCGGACATTCCTTGGGCGAATACGCCGCGCTGTTGGCTGCGGAGGCCTTCGACCTAGAAACCGGATTGCGACTGGTTCAGAAGCGCGCGAACGCCATGGCCGAGATCGACAACGGCGGCATGGCTGCAGTGGTTGGCTGCCCAGGCGACGAGCTGGCCGATATCCTCGCAGGGGCGCAGTGTCCGGATCTCGTCATCGCCAATCGCAATACGGCCCTGCAGAACGTCGTCTCCGGCCCGATCGACCAACTCGACCTGCTCGAACCGCTGGTGCAGGATGCGGGACACTCTTTCGTGCCGCTACCGGTCAGTGGTGCCTTCCACTCGTCGATGATGGGTCCCGCACGCGAGGTGTACACGGAGGCGCTTCGCAGCGTCGAATTCAACTGGCTTCGCACTCAGGTCGTCTCCAACGTAGAGGCGAGGCCATACAGCCAGGGAAAGATCAAGTCACTTCTGTCACTCCAGATCACCGAGCCGGTGCGCTGGTACGACTCGATCATGTACATGAAGTCCATGGGTGTTCGAGAGTTCGTGGAGGTCGGACCAGGGTCGGTTCTGACGAACATGCTCAAGAAGATCGAGCAGGAAATTTCGAGCTCGGATTCCGCGGAATCGAGGATGGCCTGAATGGCTCGTGGAGACAGGGCACGACCCGCGGCGATCGTCTGGGACGACCGGCAGGGATGCTGGGTCGTCTCCAGTCACGCGCTCGTTCGCGAGTGTCTGGCAGCGGATGGCGATGAGCTGTCGTCGAATTTCTCCTTTCTGTACCGCCGGACGCTGCCCCGCAAGCTGCATCGGCAGATGGCGGCGGTGCTCGAGCTCTACGACAATGTCCTGACGGTCCAGGACGATCCCTACCATGCTCACGTTCGTGCCGCCGTCGTACCGGCCTTCAACCGAGCGCTGAAAGGCAGCATCCCGTCGATCGAGGCGATGATTGAGCGACGCGTGTCGGAATTGGAAGAGCAATTCGATCTCGTCGCGGATCTGGCAGACCCGATAGCCAAAGACGCCATCGCACTCGTCATCGACATCCCTGACGAGCGACGAGAGGCGCTGATCGGCGCCTCGCTGGATCTGCTCGCAAGCATGGAGTTCGGGCATGAGAGAAGCGCGGCCCTCTCGGCCTCAAACGGCGCCGCCGCCGAGCGTGCCCTGAACACGCTGCGGGACTTCTTTGAGCAGCAGATCGTGCGGTTTGACCCAATCCGATCGCAGGGGTTGATGGCACAGTTGCTGAGAGGCGGGTCCGAACCACGCGAGAGCGACCTGAGCGAGACCGAGCGGATCTATTTGTCGATAGCTATGCTCATGGCGGGTTTTGTCACGATGACCAGTCTGCTAGCGCGCTCGATCGCGCTGCTCGCGAACGACGAGGAGGACGCGACGGCCATCGTCGCGGAGGCGGCACGGTTCCGTCAGACGGTGGACTCGCTGACGAGGCGCGCAGGGCCAACGGCCTATGTGATGCGGCACGCGATACGCCAATTTTCTCTGGGCGGCAATGAGATTCGAGTCGGCGATCTGTTGCAGCTACGTCTTGTCGAGGCGAACAACGATCCGTCGATCCACGATTCGCCGAATGAGAATCAGAAGAATCTTGCATTCGGCGAGGGCATTCATGTCTGCCCCGGCATGCCGATGGCGAAGCTGTTGCTCACGCGAACGTTGGAGGCCTTGGCGCGCCATGGCATACGCGTGCGCGCAGCGCCCGACGAAGTGCCGGAGCTGGCGAGTCCCGCCCGCGCTATCGTCCGATACGAAAGGTGGCCCGCCGTCATCGATACCAGAACATAATCTTGAGAGGAGCCCGATGGTGGCCCGTATCCTGTTTGCTTTTCTTCTTCTCTGCTCTGTGTCAGCCGATGCTGCGAACGAGGATGCCGAGAGTATCCTCCGCACGGTCGACGGTTACCGCATGCCGTTTGCAGGCATGGCAATACACGTCGATGCGCGCACTCGCGACTCCTCCGGCGTGGAGGCGCGTTCCTATTCGGTAGCCTTTCAGGATCAGGTCAATACGTTGGTCGCGTTCAACTCACCGCCGACCAATGAGGACGACCTCGTTCTGATGAGCGGCGACGATATATGGTTCTACGCCCAGGACACCCGAAAGCCCATCCGGATCACGCCGATGCAACGCTTGAGCGGCGCGGTCTCCTACGGTGACATCGCGAGGCTCTCATGGTCGCACGACTACGACGTCGTTACGATGGCTGAGGACACCCTCGGCGGAGAGCCTGTCACGAAACTGGATCTGGAGGCCAAAACACGAGGAGCTACCTACCAGGCCATCACCGTCTGGACGGAGCAGACGACTTACCGTCCTCTGAAGGCGGAGGTGTACCTCGCGTCGGGCAAGCATTTCAAAACGATGACTTTCACCGACTTCGCGATGGTCGAAGGCAAGGAGATCAATACCGAGATGACCATCGTCGATCATCTCAACTCCGATGGGTCTAGCCAGCTGACCTTCTCCGACATCGCCAGTCGGAGCTGGCCCAACAGGCTCTTCATACGAACGGGACTGCCCGACATCGATCCGGCGGAACTGCGTTGATCGAAGTCGCGCTCGATCGGTGGAAATCAGCTTTGCTCACGATCCTGTGCCTGTCGATACCGACTGGAGGGCAAGCACAGAGCGCCTTTCGTCTTTCCGGTGCTGCAACCCTGCAGGCGAGCTTCATCGACCCGAACTCCGGCTCTCTTCTGGCCGATCAACAGCCGGACACGCTCGGACGCGCAGGCGTTAAGTTTGGTGTGCGCAATCGAGATTTTCTGAAAGGGCGTTTTTTCGGCGAATTCGCCGCCTACGGCGAGCGGAGCGTAGGGGACGATCTCGTCGACGATGCCGAGAGTCGCGTCAACGAGCTGCACATGATCTACGATTTCGGGAATTCCTCCGTCGTCGTCGGTCGCAAGCGAACGGAATGGGGGACGGGATTGGTCTCGAGCCCGACCAACATCATTTCCGTGGCGCCGTCACCGATTGATCCGGACGATGACTTCTTTCGAATCGAGGGACGCGACGTCATACAGTACACCTACACCGCAACTGACAGCAGCATCGATCTGCTGGTTGTCCGCGAAGAGGAGAATTCACGCTTCCTGAACGACCTTTCGGTCGCGACACGCTATTACACCAACCTCGAGGGTGTGGATCTGTCCTTCGTCGGCGGTTTGGAGCGTGATGGAGAATACGTCTTCGGAGCCAATCTAGCCTTCACCGTTGGCCAGTCGCTGGAGCTGCACGCTGATGTCGTCTACGACTCCAGCGCTGTGCGGGGCGGACCGCTCGTCGAGAATCTCGGACAGATCGAGATCATGCGAACCGATTCCGCGAGCGCCCTTGCCGGCGGACAGTGGACACCGAACCGCAACTGGAACGTCATTCTGGAATACCTGTACTTTCAGGACGGACTCAGCAACGGTACGGTAGAGGAGTTGGTGGGTAACCGTACCCTGCCTCTACGACTCGCCGTAGCAGGGGGGTCGGGACTGCTGCAGACGCACTACCTGTTCGGCCGAGTCTCGAGAGACGAGGTTCTGCCGAACGCCCTGAATGTCGATCTGGAATATACGCTCCTGCAATCGCTCGAGAATGCCGGTGGCCTCCACTCTGTACGCGCGACGCGTGAGATCGGCGGCTATGGGGGCGTCTATGCCGAAACCGCGGCCAACGTCGGCAACGAGCGAACGGAACTGGGGCAGTTTCCTGCTTCCTTTGCGCTACGCCTCGGTGTAGAGCTGGAGTTCTAGACGAGCCGATCAACCGCGACGGCCGGCGCTCCCGCGGTTGCCCGTTCTCGGGCATTTCATCGGGTACTCGCCTTCGTCACCCAAAACGAAGAGATCGCATCATGGCCGACCGAATCCATCCAGCGCAAACAATGCGCTTGACGAAGTCGCGTGAAGCCGGAGGTATCGCTCGCGATCTCATACCCGGCGGCGTGAACTCGAATTTTCGCAAGGACACGACCTTCCAGCCGATCTTCTTCAAGTCGGGACGTGGAGCGAGGCTGACCGATATCGACGACAATGAGTACGTCGACTACGCGCTAAGCTATGGCCCGGCAATCCTGGGGCACGACAACGCTCATTTCCGTCGCGCCTTGCACGATCAGATCGACGTGCTCGTGTCTCCCGAGACCAGCATTCTGGAGCAGCGGGCCGCCGCCCTGATCATCAAGCATGTTCCCTGTGCCGAGCAAGTTCGCTTCAACAGCACCGGATCGGAGGCCAACTACAATGCTTTGCGGATCGCGCGTGCCCACACCGGTCGTGCCTGCGTCGTTCGTTTCTCCGGCCACTACCATGGCGGCACGGACGAGCTGCTGGGCGGCATCGTGGCGAAGCCGTTTTCGTACCGGGCCGGGATTGGAGAGTTTGCCGACGATTTGTATTCCTGCGCGACCAATACGGCCGGGCGCGCGCCCCAGGCGTTGGAGAACGTCCTTCTGCTCGAGTGGAACAGTGTGGAAATGTTGGAGGAGGCGTTCGCCTTCCACGGGGACGAGATCGCCGCGGTGTTGCTGGAGCCGATAATGTTAAACAACGGCGGCATCACGGCGCGCGCCGATTTTCTCGCCGCTTTGCGCCTCTTGTGCGATCGGCACGGCGCGGTGCTGATCTTCGATGAGGTGGTCACGGGGTTCCGCTGTGGGCTCGGCGGAGCGCAAGCGATGTTGGGCGTTACGCCCGACATGACCACTCTGGCGAAAGCGCTCGGAAACGGAATGCCCGTGTCGGCCATCTGCGGGCGACGCGAGCTGATGAAGACGGTGGCGCGCTCGGACACCGTCATCGGTGGCACCTACAACGGCCACCCTCTGTGCATGGCGGCCATCATCGCCACGATCGAGGAGCTGGAGCGCGACGATGGGGCCGCCTTCGGTCGGATCGAGCGCCATGGCGTGCGGTTTCGGACGGGATTGCTGGAAATCGCTGACAGGGTCGGACTGCCCCTGCGAGTAATGGGCATTCCCGGCGCGTGGATTCTTCACTTCAATGGTGGCCCTGAGCCGCTATCACACGAGGATCTGAGGGGATTCTCCGGCGTCCGGGCGGCGCGGTTCGCTGGCGAGATGCGTCGGCGAGGTGTGTTGAGCACCGTGCGACTCTGCACTGGAGCGGCGCATGCAGAGGAGGACGTTGACGAGGCACTGAACCGCGCAGAGGACGCCATGCGCGCCGTTCTCTGATTTCGGACTGACGCCTCGGTCGGTGTCGGGTCAGGAGCCGATATCGACTTCGATCGCATCGAGCAGGTGCCGATTGTCTTCGGCACTGCCCTCGCTAGGAACGATTCGGATCAGAAAGCTGCCGCTCTCGGCACAGGCATGGGTCATACGCTCCCCAGAGCGCACAGTCTGAGATGCCACCGGAAAGCTCGCCGTGTTGTAAACGGTCAGGTAGCACTGAGCCGTTGGGGATATCGTCTCGGCCCCGATGGTGACGGTCGATCCTCGAGACACCGGCCCGAAGACAAATAGCGTTTCAGGGTTACCCGCTGGCAGATAGGCCTCGACCAGATCGTCATCCACGCCTCCCCCTGTGCTCGCCAGGCGCTGCGTCACCGGTGCGTTCAGAAGCCTGTAGAACCGCGACGTCTTCCCGAATATTCGTTGTTCGAGGGTGTCGATCCGGCGAGCCTCGATCGTCCGCGCGGGAACGACCGTCGATGCGGCGGCGGCGATTTCGGGCAGAACGAGCGCCCCATCGGGTTCGTACACCCGCAATCCGACGCGGTATGCCCCTGTCGGAAGCTCGACCTTTGTCGCATCCTTGCCGCTCGAGAGGAAATCGACGGTTCGTCCCGTGACGGCGTCGTAGATCACCATCGACCAAGCCTTCCAGTTTCCCCCAGTCGGACCGTCGAACCGGAGAGTCCCCGCTTTGTGATGGAAGGGACCGGCGGTCAGGATGTGGGCGTGCGTGTTCCATCGCGGGGCGGTGACCATGACGTAGGGCAGGGCGAAGCGTTCGCTCAGACGGTCGTCGAGAACACGCCAGACCGGCATGTCGGCGCTTCGATCGGAGGCGCGCATCTTCCTCTGCCGAGCGCGGTTGAAAAGCCTGATCAGGGAGCTTCGGAGGCGATCGCCGATGGCGACCTCAAGGGCGCTAGGGGATAGCGGCGGAGTCGGCGCCCGAACGATTCGATAGATCGGGCGGGGAGAGGCTGCCATGGTCGCCTACTCGGTCCGCTTCGGCGTCAAGGTTCCTTCGCCTCGCTCGGTCGGCTATCGCCGGGATCCGACTCGCTCGACCTCTCTCCAACAGACAGGTAGGCCGCCCCCTTTAAAAATTCCCTGTAGTCCGCTTCCAAGAGATGACGGCGTACCGACTCGTACGGTCGGAAGGACTCATACTCGCGGCTCACGCCGAACGGCTTCGCGGCCAGTATGGCGAGCTTGAGCACGGCGCGTGGCCAATGATCCGGATGCTTGAGTCCGTATACGCTTAGCCGCGCACCCCCGGGCAACGCGGTGGCGGCGCGACGGATGATGTCGTCGTACTCCGGGACCATCTCGAGCCCGTAGGTGGAGATGACGCTGTCGACTCCTGGGGGAAACGCGTAGCTCGCCACATCGGCCCGCACGAGCTCGACGTTGTCGTATCCTTTTCTGTCCGCCCGACGCCGCGCTCGATCGAGCATGTCCGGCGAAAGATCCACACCGATGATTCGTCCACGCGCGCCGACGGCATCATGAAGCAGGGCAAAATTGAGACCGGTGCCGCAACACAGATCTACTACGACGTCCTCCGGTTGGAGCTGCAGCCCCCGGACCGCGAGCTCCCGGTGACGGCGAACCCCCAGCCATCCCTTGGCGGCCAACGCATCGTAGAACGGCGCGATTCTCCGGTAGAGCTGCGTGATCTCATCATTGCTCAGGATTGCCACGGTAGCGGTATCGTTCCCGTAGGTTCGTCGGCTCGGTGTGCCGATGATAGCAGCAGGCAGCGGCCTTCGACGATCGCGGGGTCGCGAGTCAATCGTCAGTACCGTGCCGGTGGTGGTGATAGGCTTGTCGTCCGCCCGGTCGGCGCGTCGACCGGCTTTTTCCCCTCGCGCACGATCCGCCTCGCGTTTCCAATGTCGACCGATACCGCGCTCGCACCGGGTCCAACCGAGCGCTTCGACATCAACGTCGACAGCGCGACTTTCTCGCGCTTGGTGCAATGGCGCGAGGCCCACGGCGCGCTGTTCCGCGTTCTGCCGGTCGCTCGCAAGAACATCGCCTGGGTGGTCAATGCGCCCGCGGAGGTGCATCGTGTGCTTGTCGCCAACCATCGCAACTACACCAAGGGCGTCGGTTTTGAGCGAGTCGCGCTGATGCTCGGCAACGGTATCATCGTCAGCGACGGGCCGCGCTGGCGCGACCAGCGGCGCGCCATGCAGCCAGCCTTTCACAAGCGGGTGATTGAGCGCCTGTCGGTCACCATGCACGACGCCAACGCGGCGTTGCTGTCGCGCTGGACAAATGCCGCGCGGAGCGGTGCCGAGATCGACCTGACGCGCGACACCTCTGCCGTCGCTCTCGAGGTGATCTTGCGCTGCCTGTTCTCGGCGGACCTCGACCGTTTGATCGAGCGCGAGGGAGCGAACCCGTTCGATTTGCTCGTGGATGACACCGCGCGAGACCTTGCGCTCGCGATGCGCTTTCGTGGACTCGGCCACCACATCGTCGCGATGGTGCGAACCCGGAGAGAGCAGGATCGCTGGCCCGACGACTGGCTTTCGATGCTAGCGCGCGCTCCTGTCGGAGCCACAGGCGAGCCGATGGACGAGCGGGCGCTGGTGGACGAGGTGATGACGCTGGTTGTGGCAGGTCACGAGACGACCGCCGGTACGCTCAATTGGGCTTGGTGGCTGCTCGCGGGCGCACCCGAGGCGAGGGCCCGGCTGCACGCCGAGGTCGATGCGTTGCCTGGTCCGCCCGGATTTGCTGACCTCGGAGCGCTCGACTACACCCGCCAGGTGATCGAGGAGACGCTGCGGCTGTACCCGCCGGTATGGCTGTTCTCGAGAAAGGCGATCGGCGAGGACCGACTAGGCGAGCACGACATCGCCGCCGGCAGCGATATCTTCCTGAGCCCATATCTGATGCAGCGAGACCCAACGTACTGGCACGCCGCGGACGCGTTTCGTCCCGAGCGGTTCGCGGACCCCGGCGCCGCGGCGCTCAAGCGTACAGCCTGGTACCCGTTCTCGCTCGGTATGCGACGCTGCATCGGCGAGTTCTTCTCCACCGTCGACATGCAGCTACACCTCGCGCTGATCGCCCGCGAGCTCAGACTTGATCGGGTCGATGCCGTGCCCCCGCAGCTCGAACCGCACATGAACTTGCGCGCCGCCACCTCGATCCGAGTGCGGCCGCGTCTGCGCTTTGAGACCTCCCGATGACTGCTGCTACCACACGATTCGGCACCGCCACGCTCGCCGCCCTGTTGGACTCACCGTCAGTGGGCAGCGTCACGATCGTTGAAGGTACGGGCGCCGAGTGTCGGCTCTCTTACGATGAGCTAGCCGCCTCGGCACGTGCGCGCCTCACCCGCTGGCGCGCAGCGGGTGCCGCGCCGGGGGAACGCGTCATCCTGCTGTTCGAGGAACGCGTCGCGTTTCTCGAATCCCTGCACGCCGCCTGGCTGGGCGCGTTGGTGCCGGTACCCGTCGAGAGCGGCACGAGTGACGAGCACCTGAACAAGGTCTTCGCGATCGCAGGCGCGCTCGGTACTCCCTGGCTCGCGACCGAGTCGATGATGCTCGAGCGGCTCGAGGCGTTCGCCAGTGCGCGTCTGCTCGAGGGAGCATTTGCGGACTTGGCGGCACGAACGCTCCCTGGCGCCGAGACGTCTGTTGAGCTCTCCTCCGTCGCTGCCACCGTCGCCGACGCCGAGCACAGCGCAGCGTCGACGGTTCCGACTGCCCCCGAGCCCGACGATGTCGCCTTGATCCAGTTCTCCTCCGGCTCCACCGGTGCTCCCAAGGGCGTGGTGCTCACGCATGCGAACCTACTCGCGAACGTCGACGGCATCCTCACGGCTATGGCTGTGAGGTCCGACGACGTCATGCTCAGCTGGATGCCGCTGACCCACGACATGGGCCTGATCGGCTTTCACCTCGTACCGCGGCTTGCCGGCAATGATCAAGTGCTGATGTCGACCGGGCTCTTCGTGCGCCGACCCGGCCTGTGGCTGGAGCGAGCGTCCTCGCACCGAGCGAGCGTGTTGTGCTCGCCGAACTTCGGCTACGAGCATTCGCTGAAACGCCGTCGTCCGGGGAGCGGAGGGACGCTCGATCTGTCGGCGGTGCGACTCGTGTTCAACGGCGCGGAACCGATCTCGGCCGAACTCGCGGCGCGCTTCATCGACACGTTCGTGCCGGTCGGACTCGCGCCCGGTGCGATGTTCCCGGTGTACGGGCTTGCCGAGGCGAGCCTCGCCGTGACATTCCCGCCGGCGGGCGCACCGCTCGAGGTGCGCCGCGTCGCGCGCGACTCGCTCGGGATCGGACAGCCGATGCGCGACCTCGATCGCTCCCCTGCGGCGGACGGCGACATCGAATCCTGCTCGGGCGGCGCGGTCACGCTCGTTGGCGTGGGTACGCCTATCCCGCACATGGAGGTGCGCATCGCGGACCATGATGGCGAGGCCTTGGCGCCAGGGCATGTGGGCAGGATTCTGATCCGAGGCCCGAACGTCACGGCGGGCTACCTCGTGGGTGGCGAGACGCTCGATAACTCGGCGATTGACGCTAGGGGATGGCTAGACACCGGGGATCTCGGCGCGTTCGAGGCGAGTGCGGACGGTGTTGGCGACGGCGGTCACGGACCGCTGTTCGTCACTGGGCGTGTCAAGGACATCGTGTTCGCGGGCGGGCGCAACCTCTACCCGGCAGACCTGGAGCGCACGCTCGTCGAGGCGGGCGCGGCGATCGCGGGCAAGGTCGTCGTCGCGGCCGTGCCGACCGAAGACGCCGGGCGCGACCTGCTCGCCGTGTTCGTGCAGCACCGAGCGGGCGACGAGACCTTCGCGGAGGTATCCGCCGCGGTGCGGGCGACACTGTCTGGTTCAGCTGGTGTGCGCTGTGATCTCGTCGTGCCGGTGTCGCGGGTGCCCAAGACCACGAGCGGCAAGGTGCAGCGCTTCCGGCTGGTGGAGGCCTTGCTGGCGGACGAGCTCGAACTTGCGCCCGGTGCGCTGGAGGTGGCGCTCGCGAGCGCGAAATCGAGTCTGGATGGGGCGGAAGGGGACGATTCCGCTACCGGTGAGTCGGGCGCCGATGGGGGAGCGCCGAGCGGGCGTGAGGCGATCGAGCTCTACCTGCTCGGTGTCTGCCGGACGCTCGTGGAAAACGGCTCGCTGAGCGCCGACGACAATCTTTTCGAGCTCGGTGTCAGCTCTCCCACGCTGGCGGCGATCCATGCGGAGATCGAATCCACTTGGCCTGGCGTGCTCGACATCACTGACATGTTCGATCACCCGAGCGTCGCGAAGATCGCCGAGGCACTGGCGTCTCGGGAACGCGCGGAATAGGGTGCGGGCGAAGGTGGGGCTGCCCACGGTGTCATCGTGGCAGGCGGCGGTGCCGCGCCAACCGGGGGTGAGTGAGTCAACTGAAGATCGGGATGCTCTAGCCATAGCTCCGCACAGCCAGCGCCGCGATTACCGAGACGGCGGCCGACCGGCTGGTGCCCCAGATCAGGTCGACGACGCTGACGATCGCGGGCCAGCCGCGCACCGTCGCGAGGTTAGTCATGTCGTAGGTGCAGTAGGCGAGGAATCCGACAATCGCCCCGTAGACGGCGACGCTTCCAAGAGAGAGCTCCGGGACGTACGGGCGCACGGCGAGAAACACAAGGCCGGCTGCGTAGCAGAGGTAGAACAGCGCGATTGGAGTAATCAGGACCGGTTTGCGCATCAGCGACCCGAGGCGCGATGCGTAGAACTCGCGCGCGACCAGACCGAGCCAGAGACCGTCGAGTACGAGAAAAGCGCCGACGGTGGCGAACCAGGCGACGATGGCAGGCTTCACGGAAGACTCTCGGGCATCTTATCCGGATGGTTACCGGCTACGGGCGACTGGAGACTTCGGATGAGTATGGACCCTGGTACACCGTGAGGCCGGCAAGGACGACGTCTAGGGAGACACGTTCCGAGTCATGCTGGCGTACCGCAATTGGTCGTGCTGGCGATCATTGCGTAACGCCGCATGTCGCGTATGGGCGTAGCTGAAAGCAGGTGGGCAAAGGGATCGATAGGCCGCGTTGTACGCGCATGTAGCGGTAGCGGCTGTTGGGAGCGAACACGTCGTGCACGAGAAAGCACTCCCGTCCGCTGTGGCGGCGAGGCGTCCTGAGCAGCACTTCTAGGCTCCTCGCCGTCTCGCTCGGGCTGTCCCGCGAGGCGAATCCAGCCGCGACCGACTGCAGAAGCCGCACCCACCCGAAGACGTGTCCGCCCGCCGGGTCGGTATCGGGCGCGTGTCCTTCCACATGGCACGCGCAGAGCGTAGCGACAATCGTCTTGAGCGGTGCCGTGTGCGGTTAGATCGAGCGCGACGGCGCGGCGAACGCTATCAAGCGCATCGGCGTTCTTCGACTGACGCTGCCGATCGTCGCGATCGTGGTGACGGTGTCGGCGGCGACAGCTGGCGTGATCGTGCCGATCCTCGTGCCACAGCTAGTGTGCTGTCCCGGAGATTTGTTGACTCAACCGTTCCAGCTTTGCCAGGATCGAGTCGGCCGTGGCCGTCCACGTGAACGGCGTGCAGGTGGCGTTGTGGTGCTCGACGAACGTCTTGATGTTCTTGATCAGCTCGCGCACGCTCTTCGTCGAGCTTCGACGGATCGAGCGCTCGGTGATCAGCCCGAACCAGCGCTCGACCTGATTGAGCCACGACGAGTAGGTCGGGGTGAAGTGCACGTGGTATCGAGGGCGCCTGGCCAGCCACGCCTTGACCTTCGCGTGCTTGTGGGTGCAGTAGTTGTCCATCACCAGATGCACGTCCAGATCCGGCGGCACACTTGCCTCGATGTGGCGCAGGAAGCCGAGGAACTCCTGGTGCCGGTGGCGCTTCTTGCACTGGGTCACCACCTGACCGGTGGCGATGTCCAGGGCCGCGAACAGGGTCGTGGTGCCATGGCGCTTGTAGTCGTGGGTGACCCCTTCGACGTAGCCGAGCCCCATCGGCGGCATCGGCTGGGTGCGCTCCAGCGCCTGGATCTGGCTTTTCTCGTCCACGCACAGCACGAGCGCCTTGTCCAGCGGATTCAGGTAGAGCCCGACGATGTCGCGCACCTTCTCGACGAAGAAGGGATCGTTGGACAGCTTGAAGTGGTCCTGACGATGCGGCTTGACGCCGAACATCGAGAACCAGCGCTGCACGGTGGACTTCGACACGCCGGTCTCGGCGCTCATCGAGCGCACCGACCAGTGCGTGAGCCCACCGGGAGGCTTGGTCTGCAGGGCAGCGTTGATGACCTCGGCGACCTTCTCGTCGTCGTGGGTCCGAGGTCGTCCCGGGCGCATCTCGTCGTGCAGCCCTTCGAGACCGAACCGGGCGAAACGGCGGCGCCACAGACTCACCGTCGGACGGCTGATGCCGAGGCGTTCGGCGACCTCGATGCCAGTCTCCCCGTCGTCGAGTCCGAGGATGATCTGGGCACGACGCACCAGGGAGTGCGGCATCGAGCGGGAGCGGGCGATGGATTCGAGCTGCGCACGGGTGTCGACGTCGAGCTCGATTTTGGTCGGACGAGGCATGGATCAGGCTTGCACTAAGCACGAAGAGCGGACGCGTTCATTCTAGCAAGTTATATGCGGGACGGCACACTAGCCTACCTGATCGTGCTGCCCTAGAAATGGGACGCGAGCCTCGGCAATGTCATGACCATCTGCGCGCAGGGATCACGTGTCCGAAGGACAGTAGCCCACGGTACGCGGCGTATACGGGGAGTCCGCGTGGACCTGCTTGCTTCGTGTCCTGTCGGACTTGGTCAGCATCGACCGCTGGATGCCGTCGCGCGCCGCTGAGCGAGGCGCTCTGCGGCGCGTCCGTGCCCCGGGCCGCGGGTACGTTCATCAGCGGGCGAGGAGGTCGGCTCGGTAGTCGGTCTCGACGCCGGCGATCGCCTGGCGGCTGCGAGCACCGTCGGTCGGCGGCACGTACGGCGTGCGCTTCGCGAAGAAGCCAACCGAGTTGGCCAGCGCGCCGAGCATCTCCGACAGCCCCTGCTCGCTGATGTTATCGAAGGTGTCGCAGGCGAGGTGATAGCACGGGTCGAACGCGACGCCCGCCTCCCCGTCGTAACGCGCCGCCTGCTCCTCGGTCTTGATGCCCTCGGCGCCGGTGAAGAGTCCCCCCGCCGGGATGCCTACCGCGATGAACGGGCCGTAGTCGGAGCGGCCGCTGAACGGCGTCGGCTCGGACTCGAGCCCCTGGGAGTCGAACCAGTCGCGGAACAGCCACTCGACGAAGGCCGATCCCGGCGGGCCCGCCGGCTCGCTGGCCGAGCCGTCACCGTCGTAGACGAAGCGGGCGTAGTTCGGGGAGCCGATCATGTCGAAGTTGAGGTTCAGGATGATCTCGCCTTGCTCCTCCTCGGTGAGGTTGTCGACGTAATACTGCGAGCCGAGCAGACCGAGCTCCTCGGCGCCCCACCACGCGAAGCGCATCCGGTTGTCGACATCGAGCTCGCCCGCCTCGGCCAGCGCCGCGAGCTGCAGCGCGGTCTCGAGAATGCCGGCCGAGCCTGTGCCGTTGTCCTGGATGCCGGGTCCCTCGTCGACGGAGTCGAGGTGCCCGCCGACGACCACCGTGCGGTCGGTCCGACCGACGCGGGAGTCGGCGATGACGTTCGCGCTGATGCGATTCTCGGTGAGAACGTCGGCGGCGAGCCTGGCTTGCACGCCACCGGCGGCGAGCGCCTCGCCGATCGCGAAGCTCGAGAAGACGACCGGGATGTCGAAGCCTGCCTCGCCGAGCGTCGCGCCGATCGCTTCGGTGCGCCCCTCCTGGCCCTCGTTGAAGATGACGACGCCCGCAGCCCCTGCCTCCTGAGCGTTCTGTGCCTTGAGCCCGAAAGCGCATGCGCCGCGCTGCAGCAGCGCGATGTCGCCGGCGGGGAAATCGGCGAAGTCCTCGGCCTCGCAGCCACTGCTCGAGCTGTTCGGCTCGGTCGCGGGAGGCAGGACCACGTCGACCGGCGTGACCGTCGCGGTCACGTCCCCGCTTCCCGAATACGTCAGCGACGTGAAACCCTCGGGATCGTCGACCGGGTACTCCGCGGCTTCAGGAGAGATCTGAGCGAGCACCGGCGGGCTATTGTCGGCGGAGAAGAGGAAAGGGAAGATCTGCACGTCGACCTCGTAGCCGGCCTCGGTCATCAAGCGGCTGACGTAGAGCACCGAGTCGAGGTAGCCGTCACTCGAAGCCTCGCGAGTGCCGTCGCCCGCGTCGGCAAAGTCCTGGAAGGCCTGCTGGTGCGCCCGCACGGCCTCGAGCGTCACTGCCTCGACCAACGCGGTGGTGTCGACGCCGGCGCTCGCGGAGGCGGTAGAAGAGGTGAGAACGCCGCTGACACCCAGCAAAGCCAAGGGCAGGTCTCGACGGAGAAAGACGGATGCGGCCACGGGTGAACCTCTCTCGGTGGAAACGGATCGGGGCGGAACCGTCCTGGTTTCCTGCATCCGAGGCTAACCGTCTTGCCAGAAACCTCGCATGTCTTCACAGCAATGTTGAGTGCGTCGGACCGGACTGCTCGAGCCACGAGAGGGTTACCACGGCCGACGTGGCGACTGGACGCATCGTCCTCCTTGGGCACGCACCCGATCCTCAAGGGGAAGCTTGCTCGACCTGTCCGAACGGGTGAAGTCACAGTCGCGAACGCCCGACGGCATCGCGCCCGAGCCTCTCGGCGTGTGGTCGGAACGCTGTCCGAGCTAGAGTAGAGCCTCTCGAACGCGGCATCGATGACTCCTATGACGCTGTCCCCCTTCAAGGACGCCGCCGTATTCGCGGGTGCCGGACTACTCGGCCTGGGGACCGGCCTGCCCGTTCGCGATTTCGCGGACGCCGCACTGGCACTGACTACCAACGGTTCGGGGAAGAGCTTCGCTGCCGCCCTGACCCAAGGAACGGAAGCGGCCGAAACCCTCGCTGAGCAGTTCGACGGCGATGCCACGCCGCTGATCGCCACGGTGCGTGAGGTGGCCATGGCGCACCGGATGAGTCTCCGGGAGGCCTACGCGCTTGAGGCGGAGTCTGTTCGCGCTCGAGGAGGCGCCATCGAAGGGCGCGTGGTCGCCGATAAGCTGATGACACGCGCGGGCGGGCTTCTCGTCGGTCTGGCACCGTCCGAGCGTCAACTCGTGCGGGACGCCCTCGCGTCGATCTACCACGCCTACCTGCGCGATCCAAGCTCGGTCGAGGCGATGATGCCGGACGTCGTCGCCACTCTGTTCGGACTCGAGGATCGCCTCGCGAGGCTTGACGAACACGTGCGTCGCGCGCTGATGGAACTGCGCACCAATCTCCTGCTCTCGGACGGGCGGCGGATCCTGCCGCCGTGGCAGGGTCCTGACAGCTGGTTGTTGCGGGCGGAGTACGGAGTCGCCCCGTTCCATCCGGCCCGCTCGGATGCGCTCGAGGATATCAGCGACTGGTCCGGGGGGCCGGAAAGACTGGCCGTGCGGCTGCTGTTCGGTCGCGGTGGTGCGGGCAAGACCCGGCTCGCGCTCGAAGCGGTCGCCCGTCATCGAGGCCGGGGGTGGCGGGCAGGCTTTCTCGGTCGGCACGATAGCGGAACGCTGCGCGGTGCGCTCTCCCCGCTGTTCAGCGGGAAACAGCCCGTGCTGTTGGTCGTCGACTACGCGGAGACCCGTCGCGAGGAACTCACCACCGTCATCGAGGAAGCTGCCGGCTTCGTGGGGGAGCGATGTCGGATTCTTCTCGTGGCTCGCGCCAAGGCCGAGTGGTGGGACATGCTCCGCCGCTCGAGCGCGTCCGTCGGTCACATCATGGGCTCTCTGGCGTCCACGGTCGAGCTCGGCCCGCTTTCCTCGGACATGTCGGTGCGAGAATCGCTGTACCGACAGGCGGTGGAGGCGTACGGGAATGCGGTGGGCGGGCGACGTCAGCCCCTCCCGGAGATCGATCTGGCGGGCGACGATTTCACGCTGCCGCTGCACGTTCATCTGGCGGCGCTGTCAGGCGTCCGCGGACGCTTCCTCGCGAGCGGAGATCAGCTTCTCAAGGATGTCGTCACACGCGAGCGGCGATTCTGGGATCGGCGTATCGAGACGCTTGGGCTCGACCCCGAGCGATACGGTGCGCTCATGTCGCAGGCCGTCGCCCTGGTCACGCTCGTCGGTGGTTGTCGCCATCTCGCGAGAGTTCGCGAGCTGGTATCGGCCGCGCCGCTTGCAACCGGCCTGCCGGCGATCGATGTGGCGGCCATCTCACGCCTGCTCTGCGAGCTCTATCCGACGCCTGAGGATCTCGGCGCGCTGCGGCCGGATCTGCTGGGCGAGGAGCTGGTCGCCGTCGAACTCGAAGAGGAGCCTGGGCTCTATGCCAGGGCGCTGAATGCTTGACTCCCGCGAACGCAGGTCCTTGGTGACCACGCTTGGGCGGCTGTGTAGCCGCGATCCACGAAGAACGCCGTTGCTCGTGGATGCCCTGCTCGGCGATCCGCAGGCGCTCGGGCCGGACGTCCTCGAGATCGCCCTTGAGATCGGCATGCCAGTGGTAAGCGCGATCGAGACGGCTTTGGCGGATGGAAGCCGCGAGCGGGAGGCGCGTGCGCTCTCCAACGCGCTGGAGCCGCATCTGCCGTGGCCCACACTGGCGCTACGACGGGTCGCGGTGACCGTGGTGTCGCGTGGACTCGACAGCGAGAGTGTGCACGACAGACCATACGTGGAGCGGTTGATCACTTTGGCAAGCCGGCTCGCCGACACCGGGCGCCAGCAAGAGGCCCTCGCGGCAAGCGAGCAGGCGCTGACCATCATCGATGCCGATCCGAACCTCGACCTGGGGGCGGAGCGGACCGTTGGACTTCTGATCAACCGCATCGTGCAGCTGAACGCGTGCGATCGATTCGGCGAAGCGGACACATTGCTCGAGCGCGCGATGGGCGTTTTCTCGGCGATTGCGGAGGATGAGCAACAGCCCTGGTTCCGAGAGCATCTCGCGCGTCTGATCAGCACCGGCGCTCTCGTCGCCTTCAGACTGGGGCGCGTCGACGAGGCAATCGACAACACGCGAAGAGCCATCGACATCTTCGAGGCGTTGGTGGATGAGGGTCGGCTCGGGTTTCGTGTCGAACTCTCACGCACGCTCGGCAACCTTGCCTGGTTTCTCGAGGCGTCGAACCAGCCTGCCGAAGCCTACGAACTCGCCCTGCAGTCGGTCGCCCTGAGCAGAAGGCTCGTCGAGTCCGAGCCGGACCGCGGTCTGCCCGAGCTGGCCAATAGCCTTGAACAACTCGCCAGCAGGGCGCGGACGTTGGAGAGTCCGAAGGAGGCGCTCAGGGCATCGGAAGAAGCGGTCGAGACTTACGAGGAGTTGACACGCTCGGGGTTGTCCTCGTTTGCACCTCGGCTCGCCGCGAGTCTGGGTAATCATGCGATCTACCTTGTCGAGGCAGAGGAGGGCGATGCGCTCAAGCGGCTCGATCACACCCGGCGTGCAGTGGAGATTCTCGACGCGTACGCGCGCGTGAATGAAGGCGCGGTGCGCGAGGAGCTCGGTCTCGCGTTCGTGGCGCACGCTGGGGTGCTGCTCGAGGTAGATCGGGCGGCGGAAGCGGCTAAGTGTTTGCGTGACGCTCTTCGCTGCCTGAAACGGTGCCGTTCGCCCGGCACCGCTTTGCGCCGGGTCGTGACCGCATCCAATCTGGTTCATGCCCTCATCGGTGCCGATCGGCAGTTTGCAGCCGATCGAGTCCGGCGGCGTGCACTATCGCTACTGAGCACCCTGTCGCCGGATGAACTCGACGCCATCCCGGGTGTCGCGGACGCGGTCCGTCGACAGCTCGGTGAAACGACCTGACCCGTTGTCGTGCCAGATTACGAGCCCGGCTGTATCAACAGACGGTTTGGGTGAGAAGCGCATCGCGGAGCTGGAGCGGGAACTGGCGGGGGAGCGGACGAGCATACGCGGACGATGCGATCAACGCGCAGATGGCCGGAGGCACTCGAACGGCTGGCGTTGCGGCTACCGGGCGATCTTCCGGCCGAGAGTCCGTCGGGATGAATTGCGAGACGCGACGCGACTTCGCCGATGCCCGTTCAGGACGGTCCGAATCGACTTCGTTCACGTTGCGGCTGGCGAAGAGGGCGAACGATGAGGCTCCGAAGAGTCGGCCACGGCATAATCATGGAGGCGCTCGCGCGGTGTCTGACTTCGCTTCGAACTGACCGAGTGACCAGTTCCACGCACAACCGCCGTAGAAGTGGTGCGCTTCGGCCGCGCGGATCCGATTGCAATCTTCAGCGACGAACGCGACATGTTGACCGGCTCCCTCGTCGAGCGTGTGCTTCCCGGATCGTATCCTACTCAGTCACATGCATCTGCAGCACTACCGCCGAGCACGCTTTACGCCCGTCGGCTGCTGCGGCATGATTCATCGCCGATGCCGTGCATGCTCGGTTTGACGACGGCACCCGACAGACTCGAAACAGGAAAGAGCGCGATTGGATCTGCAAACCGTCGACAAGCCGACGAAGTGGCCGAACGCCAATGCGCAGCTTCTCGGGCTCGGACAAGGCCTACCCGTCCATCCGCTCGATCGTCTGAACTCCTTCAGCGCGGACGAGTTCGAGCGGTTCGTCCTCGAATGGGCGCAGGGGTACCTCAGCAGGAAGGTGCCGGACGTGTACCAGGTCCAGCAGCGCGGGGGCGCCGGCGACAAGGGACGGGACATCGTCGTCTGGTTCGGCGCGCCGGATGACCTCCACCGGCACTGGCACCTCCACCAGTGCAAGCGATATGGTGTGCGCCTGGGTCCCGGCCCGGCGGCGGCGGAGCTCGCGAAGGTGCTGTACTTCGCGGCGAGAGGCGACTACACGCTCCCGTCACGCTACTGGTTCGTCACGCTCAAGGGTGTGACGGGGGATCTGCAGGACCTCGTCGACACGCCGGAGAAGCTCAAGGCTTTCGTTATCAAGCACTGGGACAAGTACTGCGCCGACAGGATCACGTCCACGCACACTATCGCGCTTGAGGGCGAGCTTCGTCAGTTCGTCGAGGCGACCGATTTCGCGTTCGTCCGAGTGAAGCAACCGCTCGAGCTGATCGACGAGCACAGGCAGACGGATTACCACGCACTGGTGTTCGGTGGTCCTTTGGTCGACCGTCCAAGACCACCGGAACCGCCGTCGTTGGTTGCGGCCAAGGAACGCCGCTACGTCGGGCAGCTGTTCGACGTCATCGGGGAGCTGACGGGACAGGCGGTTGCTTCCGAGTCGGATTTCAACGGGCACCGGCCATCGGTTGATCTCTACAGCCGCTCACGTATCAGCTTCTACAGCGCGGAGGGCCTCAAAGAACTCGCGCGTGACAACATGGACCGGGCCGAGTTCTTCGACGATCTCCTCGGACAGTTTCGTGACGGGCTGTACCACACCTATGTCGGCCCGGCCGCCAATGGACTCGCACGCCTTTCGGCAACCGTCCGGGCTGCACAGGCCCAGCAGATCCCCGGGCACGTTCTTGAACGTCATATGACACCCCTCGACCGTGAGGGGGTGTGCCATCACCTCGCAAACGATGGGAGCGTTGCTTGGTGCGACGATGATTGATACCGAGCCGACATCTGTGGGAGCCGCACCGGTACGGCTGTTCAACACACCGCTCGAGTGTGGCTTCAGGGCGCTGTTCGTGCTCGCCGCCTCGCGCCCAAGCGCATGTGATCTTCAGCGCTTGATCAGCTACGACTACTTGCTCGTTCACTCGGGCGATGTAGACGATGCGCCACCGAGCCTTCATCCCGCCGTTCCCGATCGTGGGTCCGAATGGATCGTGAAACGCGATCTTCTGAAGTCCGGGCTCGCCCTGATGTTCGCCCGCGAACTCGTGAACAAGGGACTGACCGAAGAAGGCATCGTCTATACGGGCTCGGAACTGACGTCCGCGTTCGTCGCACTGCTACGGACGTCCTACGCCGATGCGCTCCGAAGGAGGGCGGCGTGGCTGACGGCGACCTTCGACGCGTACTCCGATGCTCGGCTGCAGGACTACATGACCGCACACGTCGGCAGCTGGGGTACCGAGTTCGAAAGCCTCTCCGCCATCCGGGATATCGATCTCTGATGGCGCGAATCGTCGAGATCCGAATATCCGGAACGCGGAAGAAGGATGCGTCGGTGCGACTCGAACCCGGGCCGAACGTGATCGCGGGCGATTCCGATACGGGAAAAAGCTATCTCCTGCGCCTTGTCGACTTCGTGCTCGGTTCGGAGGAAATGACGAAGGAAATCGAGGAGGCGATCGGCTACGAGACGGCGTGGCTCGAGCTGCGAAACCCTGCCGGCGAGACGCTCACGCTTGAGCGAAATCTGACCGGCGGGGACGTGCGCGCCCACGCGGTGGCAATCGACAACATCGTGCACGATGGAGCAGCCGGTGATGCCGAGACCCTCGCCTGGAAACGCCAAGGCAGCTCCACGGCACCGGACGTCACATCGAGGCTGTTCCCCTTCCTCGGTCTACCAGCCGATGTGATGCTGCGCAAGAATAGGAGAGGGGAGACGCAGAGGCTGTCGATCCGGACGCTGCTCCCGATCTTCTTGGTAGACGAGACAGGAATTATCACCGAGAGGTCTCCTGTAGTGCGACCGGGGTTCGGCAAGACAGCCGAGCAGCGTATGTTCTCTTACCTATTGACCGGCCGGGATGACTCGGGAGTCGTTGCTCGAGTTCCCCAGGAAATTGAGACAGCGGAGATCAACGCCAAGCGCAGCTTGATCGACGACCTTCTCGCGTCCCTGACAGGACGCCTTGAAGGGCGTACGCGGAGTGAGGACGAGGCGGAACGCGAGAGCGTCGGCGCGACTATCGCGGCGCTGTCGAGCGTGCTTGCGGACAACCGAGAGCTACGGGCGAGCCTTCAAGAAACACGACGTCGTCGTGACCGGGATCGCAGGAAAGCGGAAACGCAGATCGTGGGCATGGGCGGTCTGCTGACTCGATACGAGTTGCTTCACGATCGATACGCCTCCGATCTCGAGCGGCTCGATTTCATCTCTGAGAGCGCTCACTTCTACGACGGCTTGCAGGAAAGCCTCTGCCCGTTGTGCGAACAGCCTCTGGACGGCGCCTCGCATGATCATGCGGGAGATCTGGCGACGAAGTTGGACGCCGATATTGTCCAGACTTCGGCGCGTGCGGAAGCGTCCAAGATTCGCGGGTTGCAGATCGACCTCAGGTCGGCGATCACCGACCTCGAGGAGCGCAGATCGCGGTGGCAAGAAACGAAGACGGAGATCACCAGGGAGCTAAGGGCCATCGAGCAGCGCCTAGACACCGTTCTCGAGCCGGCGAGGTCACGAACGCAACTGACGCTCGATCAGCTGGTGAACCGTCGCCTCCAACTGCAGACCGCCGAGGCCGACAGAGAGGAGCACTCTCGGCTCAGCGCCATGAAAGTCGAGCTCGGAAGTGCGTTGCCGGAAGCACAACCCGCACAGGAATGGTCGCCTATTGAACCGATGGCCCTGACAGGGCTGTGCGCTGAAATCGAGAAGGTTCTCGCGGAGTGGTCATGGAAGGAAACGGTGCGAGTCGAGTTCGACGAGAAACGGTACGACATCAAGGTGGATGGGAAGCCTCGCCGATCTCATGGGAAGGGGTTCCGAGCAGTCATTCATGCGGCGTTCTCGATCGCACTGCTGCGATACTGCCACGCCAACGATCGACCCCACCCAGGGTTTCTCATCCTCGATTCGCCTCTGACGACCGTCAAGCAACGTCGTGGGGAAGCGCGGAGTACCGCTACCGATGGCGAGATCGATCCTACGATTGAGCCGAGCTTCTGGCGAAGTCTCGCCAAGATTGACCGTGAAATTCAGGTGGTAGTGCTTGACAACAAGGAGCCACCCGATTCACTCGCCGATGCGCTGAACACTCAGCTGTTTGCCGGTCCCGAAGCGCGATCCGGTGAGCGAGTCGGGTTCATCGAAGGCTAATGTCGGCTCGCTTCGATTCGATCGGGAGCATGGCCGGACTCTCTGGTGTCGCCTTCGCGGAGACGCGGCTCATAGAGTTCGACAAGACGGCCTTTCCAGAGCCTACCCGACGTCGCGCGAGAGCAAGCCTTCGGCCGCGTGGTTCTCGTGGTATCGGCCCGGCACCAGTGCGCTCTTGTATCCCAGTGCAAGATCGCGAGCTTGGGCAGATCGGGATCGTCTTGAAGCAGCGCCGGGAAGTGTCCCCGCGTCCCGATCTGATCGCCGAGGATGCCGTGGATGAAGACGACGGCGTCGCAGTCCTTGTTGTCCTTGTCCCACCAGGTTGACTCGCGGCTCACCTGCTGTGCCGATAGCGTTTTTCGAGGCACGCGCTGACTGTCCGATGACATTCCGAATGCGACGAGAGTACTGCAAGCCCGACGGCCTCACGGCGGAACGGAGCGGCATGCTCTTGCCCTGGACACGATAGAGTAGCTTATGGCCTTTGCGTTCGTCAGTCGTCCGTCGCATACGCCTCGACGACCGCTGGCTCCTGGTCGACCTGACGTTGCTCCGCCGCCTCACTGGCACCGATCTGGAGCCGGGTCGGTTCAGCTACGCCGATGCCGGCCAGACGAACCTCGGTCGTCGAACCCGCTTGTTCGTCCGGCTCGTGCGGCTAGATGTTTCGGGGGCCGGGCGGGTGTCGTTGCGAACGGGAGGAGCTCACCCTCAAGTGTATTTCCTCTGGTCCGCACGTTCCGAAGACATCGGCTACCGGCTCGGAGTCCGCGTCCGAGGGTCGGCACCGGAAGGAGGACCCGGGTCTGTGTCGTTCGTGACCTCGGCAAGTGGCGCCGGGCGACCGAGCTTGGACGCTATCCGGTAGCAACCGATACCGAGCACAACGAGGAACCCGAGCAGCACGAAATAGATGCCCATGTGTCAGTGCTCCTGTAGCGAGTTCGAGGCTCGACTAGACCGAGATGTCTCCGAGATACGCGAAGTCGGCTGCATTCGACTACAGCGCTCCGAGTTCAACTCGGTACTCGTGCAAGCCCTGAACGTGAAGTCGTGTGCAGTAGGCAAGCTCCTTGGCGAAGCCGTCGAGTCGAACAGAGGCGCTGGTGACGACCAGCGTTTCAAGTCGTTCGCCCGCGAACGCGAGTCGGGAGACTTGCGACGCCGAGGAGAAATGGGCACTGAGGAGTTCGCCCGCTGGCGAGCAGTGCGCAACACGGCCTGCGCCCCGGAGCGTGATCCACAGCCAACCGTCGCGGTCGGCGATGCCGTCATCGGGGTTGAGCCCCTCCGGTGCGAGCTCGATCAGGCGCTCGGTGCATGATGACGCGAACAGCCGGTGCACCTCTTCAGACGGACGAGAAAGGTAGCGCATGTATCGCAGACACTCGGGCGGACATCGATTCGACAACCACCGTCAGCGCGCGTCCTCGACGGAAACCCAGTCCGCCACCTTCACGATCACGCTGTCGGACAGACGGTAGATCGTCGTCCGCTTGCGCTCCGCTCGGAAGCTCGGCATGCCGCCTTCGGTATTGTAGATCGTCTGGTGCTCCTGGACTATCCAGACGGGCTCCATTGCGCTCCGGACGAAATGGTCAACGAATCGCTCCCGCCCGACCAGAGCTGCATCGGGTCCGTCGTGATGAGCTGAAGGATCCTGCCATTGCACGACGCCCTCTGCGTCGGTGTAGCAGGCGCTGGTGCCATCCCGCAAGGAGAGGGCAAGCTCGCTGCAGAGCCACGGAGCTGGCACCCACAAACTGACCGACTGATTGACTCCGTGATCGTAGCTGCCGGCTGCCCGTGTGTAGCGCAACGCCGTTGCCCGAACACCCAGGTCATGTTCGCCGACCTTCCGCCAGTCGCCTGCCGAGACGACGGCCGGGTGCCAGTCGATCTCACCGAGATAGCGATCGGACAGCGACTCCGTGGCGGATTCGCCGGAGCCCAGCGTCAGGCCCTCATTCCGATATCGTCGGACGAGCTGCGCCACGTTCTCCGAAGCCACCACGAGGCACTTGACCGCGCAGGAGATCTCTCTTGCGAGCGACTCCGACCCCTCCGCTGCGGCATCCTCGCCTGTCCACCGCGAGGACTGCTGAAGTACAAGCCAGTTACGCCGATCCTCTGGATCGACGACCTGAATCAGTGACGGCGACGCTAGACGAACTTCGTCGTCATCGAACCACTCGACCCGCTCGGCCGCACAAGTGGGCTCCAGCTTCACCTCCGATGGTGCCCACCAAGTGCGTTCCCAATTGCGCCAGGCATCGGACCCTGTGGAGCTGAGCAGAAGCGACGGATCGGTGTCTCGCCAACCGTCATCGGCCGGATCGAAAACGGGGAGCGTTGAACCGTCCGGTCGTGATGAGTGGCCCAAGTAGTGGTATCCATCGCGCAGCAGCGCGCCAAGCGTGTCGAGCGCAAGCCACTGATACTTCTTGCCGATGCGCTCACACCCGTGGCTGTCTCCATCAACCCGTCGTAGGTGCCGATCATGCCCGTCGAACCGTTCGGCCGTCCAGCCGAGTCGATGGGCCTCGAGACAGACAAACCGTTGCCCCCACGCACGATCGAATCGATCGAGCCGAGAGGCAACAGCGGAATCGGAGCGGTAGAGCTCGTTGAGATCCGGCGGGAGCGAACGATCGCCGACGTCGTCGTCCTGATCCGGGGAACCATCCAGCGATTCAAAGAAGACCAGGGGTACCGTTTCGGACGGCTTCGTCGGCCAGTGGCGAACCGCTTCCGCCGCCTCGGTATCGAACTCGTCCCGCGCGGGGCCATCGAGTGTTTCGCGAAAGGTAGTGATCGCCTCGTGGAGCGGTTCGTCGCGCGTTAGTTCGCCCCGCCGGCCTCGATGCTCCCGCGCTCTGGCCGCACCCGTCGCCGTAGCGAACGCGTTTCGTTGCGACTCGGTAGCGCTCGCCTCGAATCGCGTCAACCAGTCGAGATAGCGTTCGCGCACCGATTCCGGTTGATCGCTCCGCATCAGCGACGTGGCGCTCCAGGGGCCAATTTGATAGCTGATGATCTTCCGACCGAAGTCCCCGTTAGCCCCTGTCGACCAGGCGATGATGTCGGGTCTTCTGTCGCTGCTTGTCGCACCGGTGTAGTCGGCGATCAGCTCCTCCGGCACTCTCTCCACCTGTGCCGGGGGGAACCCGTCGAGCAGCGTCGTTCTATCGATTTCAGCCGGTAGGCACCCCACGTGACTGGCTCGGAGAAGCAGCGAACTGGCGTGGTCGTGTACAAGGAGTCCCGGTCGCGGCGCACCGTCACGGTAGACGGCATTGTGAACGGCGTGACAGAGATCGGGCAGCCCGTCGCGATCCCGATCCTGCAGGACCGCGCCATACACGGCCGCCAGCAGGCGCTCCCAAGCGTAAGGGGCAGGAACAGACGCGAAGCGTCGTACGAGCTCGGCGGCCAGTCTCAGGCGCCGCGCCAGAAGGGCGGCGAGTGCCTTCGTTGCACGATCGCGGAGGCGTCGAACCGAGGTGTCGAGAAACCATGTGAGTGCCAACGTCGTCAGGCGCACACGCTCGCTGTCGGGCTCGTCGTCGTGGCGTAGCTGCTCGATCCCGAGGCTCAGTGCCCAGTCGACGAGCTCCTGCGCCGTCTCGCGCAAGCCAGGCTGTGTGGCCAAGCGTACCGCCCACAGCGAATCACGCTCCGGCATCGAGAGGCTCGTCAGCCGACGATCAATGTACTCGATGTTCCGCATGTTGCCCGGCTCGGTGCAAAGCGCGAGCAGCGCTTCTTCGTAGTTGTCCGCCGGCAGCAGCTGCGAGGCAAGAATCCAGGTCCGCTCACTTAGCGCGCTGCGAGCGCGAGTGCGCAGACTACTGGCGAAAGGCGGTGCCACGGCATGGCGCCAGACCATACCGGCGTCCGATTCAGCGGGTGGTCCCAGATCAGGCAGTTCGACCTGCCACCGTTCGGCGAGCCGTGTCGCCATCGCCTCGATCACGCCGTGCATGTCCCATCGGTCGGAACCGATGATCAGCTCGTGCAGCGTCGAGCCCGGGGCGAACGCTGCGCGAACGTCATCGCCCTGGACATGATCTTCCAGCAGCCTCTCCGCTCGCCGGTGTTCGGCTACGCGTTCGAACGTGAAGCGCACACGGCGATGTACAGGCTCCGCGCCCGGCGTCTCTACCGTCTCGACGGTGAGCACACTCTCGAGCACCAGCTGTCGCAACAGCGAGCGTTCGGCCAGTCCCCCGGAGGAATGCACCTCCTCGAAGAGGCGATACGCGATCGGGTAGTCGAGTCGCTGGTCCGGTGTGTCGGCAACCGCGTCGGTGAATCGAGTCAGCCCATCCTCGACAAGGAGAAGATCGGCATCGAGATAGAGTCGGTCCGTGATCTGGCTGGTGACCGCCCGATGGTAGTGATCGAACAGCGCCCGGATCCCGGTCGACCCGTCCGGGAGCACCCGCTCGCCCATACTCTCAGCGACATCACAACAGGTCGAGAGGAACAACGGGTTGGCGCATTCCGGGGCAGGAAACGGTGTCGACTGCATGCGGAATCCGCGCCGGCGAAGGTAGTCACTGGCAGCCGCGTACCCGTTCTGCGCGAATCCTTCGTGCTCGATACGTGCGAGCCCGTCACTGGAACTGTCGTCGGTCAGGAGCATCGGCAGGTAGGTGTCCTTGCAGGTCAGCAAGACCCGCACGTGCTCGAATCGCGCCGCGTCACTCAGGAACCCCGCCAACCGCCCACGCCAGGTGGTAGCCGCCACGCCCTCGTTGATCGCGTCGACGATGACCAGGGCCGTTCCGTCGCGCGTCTCCGCCGCGGTATCCAGAGCGCCGAGCATCTCGTCAACGTTCTCGCACGCTGGGATATCGAGCATCTCGAGGATGGCGCGCCATGGATCGCCGATCGAGGGCAGGCTATCGCCGAGGATCAGCACGGTAGGAAGATGTCGATCCAGGCGTTCTCGAGCGAGGTTTGCAACGAGATGGGACTTGCCGATCCCGCCGGGACCGACAACGATCGCGGCACGGCTCGACTCTTTCTCCCAGCTCGGCGATGCAAGTTCGACGTGGAACAGGACCAGCGCCGCCGCGAACTCCTCGAAACGCGGATTCCGCGTTCCTGGGTCGATCGTATGCTGCGCCTTCAGCACGTCCAGTTCGGCATCCACACGCTTGGCGAGCTGACTCCACCGCTCGAGAGGAAAGGGCGCCACGACGGACCGTTCGACCGCGAACACGCGCACGGACGCGACCAAGGCTCCGACAGCCGTGGTGAGTGCGTCGTATGACAGATCGCAGAGGCAGGGTTGGCGCATCGCGAACGCGGCATGCCGCTCAAGACCCTGTGCAAGTTGCCCGAGCTTCTCCCACAGCACTTCATCGCGACAGAACATCTGAAGGACGACACCGAGGTCCAGGTCGATGTGCGACTCGGGCGTGTAGCGCTTCCCGAGATTCTTTCTTGCCCTCTGGAAGCGGGCCTCGAACTCCTCGCTACTGAAGACAGCATCATCGAACCAGTACCGTC
>Ga0209303_1000132_pt1 | contig 81186 bp, 51 predicted proteins | sample SidtaG_3_FD_187449 | JGI IMG/M metagenome (GOLD analysis project Ga0209303, IMG submission 187449) | Marine algal microbial communities from Sidmouth, United Kingdom - Sidmouth_Asex1 metaG (SPAdes) (version 2) | ecosystem: Host-associated > Algae > Red algae > Unclassified | place: Sidmouth...
GGACAAGCCGAACAAACACCCCCACAATCTACGCCGTTTTCATTACCGTTTTGTATACCGTCGTTGCAAGTCGGACAAGCTGAACAGCTACCTCCGCAATCTACGCCGGTTTCAGTGCCATTTTGTACGCCATCGTTGCAAGTCGAACAAGGCAAACAAATACCCCCACAATCTACGCCGTTTTCATTACCGTTTTGTATGCCGTCGTTGCAATTCGGGCAAAGCGGACAAGCCGGACCTCCGCAATCTACGTCGGTTTCATAGCCATTTTGTATGCCGTCGTCGCAAGGCGGGCAAGGCGGGCAAACACCTCCGCAATCTAAGCCGGTTTCAAAGCCATTGAACAAACCGTCGTTGCAAGTCGGAAAAACCGAACAATCCATACAGTTACCTCCGCAATCTATGCCGGTTTCAGTGCCATTATGGAAACCGTCGTTGCAAGTCGGACAAGGCATACAATACGGACCTCCGCAATCTATACCGGTTTCTTTGTCATTTTGTATGCCGTCGTTGCAAGTCGGATAAACCGGACAACCCCAACAGTTACCTCCGCAATCTATGCCGGTTTCAGTGCCATTTTGTATGCCGTCGTTGCAAGTCGGACAAGGCTCACAATCCCAACCTCCGCAATCTACATTGGTTTCAGTGCCATTTTGTATGCCGTCGCCGCAATCACAAGGCGAACAAATCGGAGGGGTAGTACTTCCGCAATCTACGCTGGTTTCAGAGCCGTTTTGTATGCCGTCGTGGCAACTCGGACAAGGCTCACAATCCAAACCTCCGCAATCTATGCCGAGTTCAGTGCCATTTCGTATGCCATCGTCGCAAGTAGGCGCAGGTTCGCCGCCGCCTTCCACACAGAAATCAGTAGTTTCAGAAAAGTCAAATTCGCTACCGGAGGCTAAGATAGCACCATTTTCATCGACAACACTATATGAACCATATCCGTATGAACAGCAAATACCGTCTCCATAAGTATCATTGATAGTAAAACTATAGCAACCATCTTGGAGACATAGATTTTCCGTTACGGTGGATCCGCCGGCTTCGTCGGCATAAGTATCGCCAGCTATATTGTTACCGTTTTGCGTTTTCATTGTCCAACTAGTTTCTGCCGGAAGCTCATCAAAATTAATTGTAACAGCTACTGCATTGCCATCGCAGGGACAAATTGGGCAGAAAGAACCTCCGCAATCTACGTCGGTTTCATCGCCATTCTGAATACCATCATTACAGGTAAGACATTCATTGGGACAAGAGCCGCCGCAATCTATACCTGCTTCATCGCCATTTTGAAGACCGTCGTCGCAGGAAGCTTCACCACACTGATCTAGGCAAAAAGCCGAATTATATCTGTTTCGTATAAGATCGCCGGGCTGCGGACCGAAGCCTAAGTTAAAGTCAATATAATTACAGTAACTCATGATTGTACCCGCAGAGGGGGATGTTCCACCACAACTTACTTCATCAACTGCACAGTTGTCTATGGCAGTATTGTTGCCATTCCACGCGCAAGAATGTGTGTGTGGTGAGCCGAAGTTGTGCCCCATTTCATGTGCGATTACCATAACGTCACTGGAGTAAGTCGGTACAGTTTGATAATACCCGTTCACACCGCTCACACCTGTATTATAATAGTCATTACAAAGCACATCTATCGCAGCCTTACCGCATGTGCAATTATTATGGAGCAGATGTACTAAGTCTCCATTGGTTTTCCCGTATTCTTGATCAGTAAGTTGCTCTACTTCACTTTCTGCAGTATAAGGAGAGGGGACATCCCATATATTTATGTAGCTAATTTTGATAATGATGTTTTCATTTGTATAGAGCGTGGCAACTTCTGCAAATACACCATTGACATAATTAGTTGTTGAACTTATACTGCTACCTTCTTGCTGGTATACACCATAATCTATTTCCATGTGAAATGTGACACAGGGAATTAGAGCGGATTTTTCAGCTGCCACTTCGTCAATAGGTGCATTATTGCTATTATCTGTAGGAAGACTGGCACAGGTGAAATCATAGTCATAATTCAGGTCTTTACTATTATATAAAATGTGGTATTCACTGTCCTCAATTTTACCGAGTGTATATTGTGTACCATCCAAGTTGATTAGACCTACAATTTCGTTTTTAAAAAACGAAATCGTCACGAGACTTTTACTGGCACCTTTTACCGTTCCCCAATAATGTGCACCTCTATCAATGTCCAATTCAACATCAGGATTGGAGGCGGCAACGGCACGGAAATCATCTGAAAATATTTCGGCTTTTACTAATTGTAATTCGAGCTCTTGCTCTTCTACAGGAAGGTTGATTCGCAGGTGTTTGGCCTTATTATTTCTAATGGATTGAATTGATTGTTTTTGTACTTGAAACAATTGTTTGCGACTAAGTACTTCGTTCGGAATTTCGTTTTTCAATGCGTCAGCAGCAATTTTTTCTAATGGTGTGTAGGGTGTAGTTTTTTGTATTTGTGTAAGGTTTCGAGTGATTTTTTCATTGATAACACTCTGTGCATCAATGATTTGAGTAGAGAATAGTAATGCAAGGCATACTATTAGTCTATTGAATTGTAACAATTTCATAATGTATTTATTAAGCATGAGTAAGAAAATTATTTATGCCCAAACAGTATATTAGACTTTGGACAAAATTTAGAGAGCAAAGATTTGTAAGTAGCTGATTTTTAGGTATTTAAAAGTCAGCCTTTTTATTTTTCGTCTTCCCTAACTCTAGGCAGTACAAACAGGAAAGTCAAGAGTTGAAAGAATATCAAATTAAGTATATTTATCTATATAAACTGCTGTTTATTTGGGATAAATTAATTTATAAAAATATAAAATTCGCCCAAAGACCATTTTTATAAAATTTTTATTTTGACTTTTGTGAAGTATTTTTCTTGAGCAAATATTTCACATTTCATGTAAATGAAAATAAGAAAATCAAATTTAAACGAAATTATATTTTGAAACCATTGTTATAAAAAGCATTGAGCGAAATTTAATTCGATTTAAATAAAATATGTAAAATGATATTTATTTTCATTTACAATGAATAAAAAAAATATTTTAAATTTTTTATGTATTTAAAATTCTGAATTACACTTTATTTCTAACTAAAACCAGAATATAATTCTGTTTAAATTCATTTTTCTTAATCGCATTTACGCGAAATATGAAAAATATAAGATTTAATTTTAAATGCTCTCCTGCATTTCTAATGATTAAATAATATTTGCAATTATTTTTTGGTAAAATAAATCGCTTGCAGAATGTTGTTTTGAAATAAGGGATGAAAAGATAATAAACGCTACATCTTCACGCCGTTATTTTTCTTTACACGAGCCAAATTTGATGTTAACAACGGGTTATTTAAGGAGAATTTGGTGAAGTATAGAAGAAAAAAGAACAAGTCGAGAATATGTATTTATTTTGTTCCTGATACTTAATACACTGTTTTATAAATTTATTTACATTTTTTGACGTTTATTTTGAAATGAATCGAATCAAAAATGACGCGAATACTCACTGTATTTAAGGATTTTTTGGTGAAGAGTCATTTTAAAAGAAATACTCAAAAAAGTAAATAAATTTGTGAAACAGTGTATTAATCACTTATTTACTAAAGATGAACAAATGTATTGCATTTTTAATACTTTAACATATATTTGTCTTATTTGTTCTTAAACGCTTATTTACTAAAGATGAACAAGTTATAGTGTACTTTTAACACTTTAACATATATTTGTCTCAATTATTTTTAAACGCTTGTTTACTAAAGATGAACAAATATAGTGTATTTTTAGCACTTTGACATATATTTGTCTTAATTTTATTCCCATTATCAATATTTTTGATGGTGTTCGACAAAAATAGGGTGAGCAATTATAAGCGAGTCGCAAGGCGAATTTCTTTGTTGAACGTGGATATTTGAATATTAAAACACCCATTTTTCATAAAAATATTCGCCTTGCGACTATACCCTATTTTATTCGGACACCTCTATATTTTTCTTACGTTTTGTAATAAAATACTATAGAAAAAGAATGACTTATTTAACATTTAAATTTAAATAATAAATAAATAAATTAAACAATTTATAAAGTTTAAAGGCTTATTTATGTAAGGGAAGACGAAAAAAATAATCTACCCGTTTGAATTGTTCTTTTTCTTATATGTTTCACTAAATCTTCCTTAGTGAAAGAAAATAAATAACTTCTTCATTTGGGGTAGATTATTTTCTTCCTCTTCCCTAATAAAAATTTAATTAATATATTATGTAGAATATTCTTGATAATTAATATTTTTAAATTAAAGTTATAATTAACATTTTTTAAATTATTCTTTTATGATGTCTTGATAATGAATTAACTAATTTTTTGTTTTTAAATCAAAAATAAACGTAACAGAAGTATTTATTTAATATAAATTAGGCTACCCGTCTAATGTTGGACATCGTGTAAATGTTATTTTAATGAATTTAGCATAAAATGCCTGAAAATGTGACAGAAGTGTAATATTATATTGAACTTTGTAGCATGTTTAAACAGATATGGCATAGAATACAGTCTTATGGGCGTTCGAGCAAAGGTGAGAGTCTTCGGGAAGCGAGTAAATCTTTAGATATCCCCAAGAGTATGATTTGGCATTAAGAAAAACGTAATGAAGAGCGTAGTGCTGAAATGGATACGGGTTATTGGAATACGGCAAAGGGTCAGCATGATTTGAAACGAATGATTATCAGTGTGATTTACACCTTCGGCATAAAAGGGGGCGCAGGTGCAGGTCATATGGTTGTCGGATAGGTCGTCAGCGAGTACAAGTCTTCAAAGCGATTGAATCGGCAAAAGAAGAGGGCAAAGCCGGCTTGGTAGCAGTTTATGAGAGATTAGGGAAGACGAAAACACAATACGCCCTACCATGCTATCGCATACCTATGTGATGTATTGGTACAGAGCCGAATGCGTACTTGCTCATTACAATATAGTGGGAATAACTATCAAACATGTTAAGAATTTACCTACTGACTTATTGATAGACGAACACCACAGTCGGCTTGGTCGCCATAAATTACATGTTTGCACCACAATTGGCAGCAACTGCTTCTTAGGAGCCAGTGTCAGCACCAATATAGACTATGAACATTTGGTGCAATTCTACGGGGTATTCAAAGATGAAATATTGAACATTTACCCTCAATATGATGCTGAAAGCATCAATACAGACGGCTTTCAATCTACCTCTAAAACTGCTGCATCCCTCTTCCTCAAAGCGCAAATATTAAGATGCTTCCTACATGGATTCTTAAAGATTAAGTTCTGTGGGACAAAGGCTTATGATTTATATTTTAATATCATCGCTGATAAAGTGTGGAACTGTTACCATGCAGAGGATAAATTTATATTTGCTCAACGCATCAGGCGTTTGAAAGAATGGACGCAGACGTATGTTCCGGAAAGTTCCTTTAAAACTGCCGTGAAAACTCTGTTAAAAAGAAGAATACATGGCTTATAACGATGCACCATACGGACGTAAAACTTCTAATATGTTGGACAGAATGATGAAATTTCAAGTCAGAAGGCTCTATGCTACTCAGAATTTTCATGGCAGTATTAGCAGTGCCGAAGCAGCTGTGAGGGCACACGCGATGCTCATAAATTTATGCCCTTTTTCGTCCTTTACCATTCGGCAAAAAAATGTACGTAGCCCGTTTGAACAAATTAATGGATTTTGTTATCGGGGTAACTGGTTAGAAAATCTATTGGTTGCAGGCTCTTTAGCAGGCAATTGACGCATTTTAATATAAATATTTATCGCATAAGAATAAAATAAAACGGATAAGACCTATTTCTTAGCTGAATTTTCGACAAAGTATTCATTATCAATAAGTTATTTTAAGGCTAAGTGAAGGAAATTAAATAACATGTGCCATTATACTCGTCTTTTTTCCGTCTAAGAATCCTTTGAAATCCTTATCCCGAATCGGGGTTCGGGACAGGCTGTAGCGTAGGCTATGTGCGACTTTCAAAAAATCCTTAGACAAAAAAAATACTTCGCATTATGGAACATCTTATTTAATTTCTTTCACTAAAGCGTTACAATCAGGTTCTTTCTCCTTTATACTTCACCAAATTCTCCTTACCCCGAAAGCATTCGGGACGCATCAAATTTGGTTCGTGTAAAGAAAAAATAACGGCGTGAAGATGTAGCGTTTATCATCTTTTCATTCCTTATTTATTCAATTTTACAAATTTGGCATAATCTGTACGCCAATTTCCGCCTTGTATATGCAACATATATGTAGCTGAAGGCAACCTATTAGGGTCAATACTCACAAGGTTGGTACCTTGAAATATAGTCGTTGGAACTTCCATCAGTTTTCTACCCAACACGTCAGTGAGTACCAAGAATACATCTTCGTGATCAATGTCACTGTTGAAGCGAACACTAACTACGCCAGAAGTAACCGGATTTGGGAATACTTCCGAAATAGAGACACCGAAGGCACAGTTTGTTTGGATAGATACTATATTTGAATATTCGAAAGAACCATCCATATCTACGATTTTGAGTCGATAATAATTTGTACGAATAATCTGTGTATCAACAAACGTATATTCTGTTGTAGCAGTCTCATTTCCTACTGCATTTGTACGGCTAATAGTTGAAAAAACAGTACCATTGAAACTCTCCTGTATTTCAAAATGACTTACATTGACTTCCGAAGCGGTAGCCCAGCTCAAATGCGATTCGCATTCAGATTCTGTACCTTTGAAATATATCAATTCTACAGGCAATGTCTGGCAAAGTATAAAACCTAAAGGTCCGGTAATATCTCCGCAGGCTGTACTCAAATCTAAATCATTGATATTGTCACCAGCACTGATTTCAGGGCGAGTTTCATAGATCAGCGAATATACATTATATACATCATTACCATTAGATAAGTTAGTTATTGGGTTAGTGGTCTGTGTTTGAAGGATAGTACCTTTACCATCTGTTAATACAAATTCTTGTATATAAGGTGGATTTTGAGTCTCTCCGCTCAAACTAAAAGCTATCTCTGTATCCCCTATTTCGGATCCTGTAGCACAGCCACATACATTGATAGGGAGAGAAGCGGTGTCTATACAATCTGTTCCGATAATGTCATTAATATCGTCTCCAATGGCAAGTGTGGGATTAACTTGATTGGAGTCGTAATTGACTGCATAAGCAATAAAAGTTCCTATACCGGGACTCGTGAGCGTACTTGTTCCCGAACGATTCACAATGATACCCGCTTGGTCGGTCAGTACATAAGTCGTAATAACCGTAGCCGAAGAAGTATTGCCTGTATTGGTGAGCACGATGTCTTCACCATCCAAATAATTACAGCCTTGCGCGTAAGTATCAGAGGGTGAAAAAGCAACCACTAAACACACCAATAAAGCGATGAACAATATAACCTGTATGTTATTGTGTGCTCTCATCTTTATTATTTTAAAAAATTAAAAATTTGATGACCAACTTGAGTAAATTTCAATCATCGGTCATCGATATCTAATGGTTAGTAACTCAAAGTACCAGCGTTTACTGAACAGGCTGGCTCAATAATTTCGGCAGCAGGCGTGAGATTATCATTGCCCGGAGCATTCAAAAACGAACTAAAATCAGAAATCGGTTGGGTGAAAATCGTTGTAATTTCTGGTGCACTTGTGATTTGGTAGCCCGTCACCTCAAATTCTATTTCACCACCGTCAAAAGCAGGTACCGTAGTATTTAATATGCCACGCCAAGTATCTCCGCCCGCCGTGGTTTCGTGTGTCCATGTAAAATTGGAGGCATAAGCTCCCGTAGGACCCGTCACGCCATCAGTACCGTAGTAATTATTTGGAAAACTCACCACTATCTCTACTGAGCCGGAAGGAATCGTACTTGACCCCGAATTAGCCCAACTAAAAGTAAGTGTAGAGTTTGTTGCTACCGGAAAAGGGTCAGGATCATAATCTGCCCCGCCAAGTGCCGGATCTGCAAATTGTGCTAATGCAGTAAAACTGAACAACATTAACACTAAAACTGAGAGTAAAAAAAACTTTGTTTTCATTTTATTAATTTAAAAGTGTTTGTTAGTTTTAGATTCTGGACAAAAGTCAATGCAAAAGATAGGGTAATAATAGGTAAAAGAACTAAATTTATAATAAACTGATTATCAGTATTTTACTATTTTATTTTTGTTTAATCACTTAACTTACTTCAATTTCCCATTATATTTTATCATCTTCATTAATCAATTAATCGGGCTACTTTGCTGATTTTAAATAACGATGGCACTCATATATGTATTTTTTATAAATTTTAAATATTAATAACTCAATTATTTTAAAATAATAAATAAAATATATTTATTTAAATAAAAAAATATTAACGCATTTGTTTTATAAAATTATGTAGTTGTAATTGACGGACGAAATTTTGAAAAGCATTCTCGTAATTTCGAGAATGTTAACTTTTAACGTAGTTGTTCAGCTGACGATGCGCCTGTCGTATTCCCACATAAACTATAGGGAGTTATACATTTAATCTTAAAATATTTTTTTAAAATTACTTATTATTATTACTAAAATATTTTTATAAGGTCACACTGAAATATAGCCATTTTTTAATTAATTAAAATTATTTTGTAATTTATTTATCATTAAAAATGAATTATTTATAAATATTTTTTATTATAAAATAATTTAAAAATATCCTTATTTCAGCAGAACCTTATAAGCAAATTAATATGAAGTGTAAAAGTCTTGCTTAACGGTTAGCCAGAGTCTAGATTATTTGTTCATTAAAGTATTACTTGTGTCAAATATTTTGCGTATTTAATTATGTAAATTGTTCTTTGGATGAAAATGTGCCGGACACTTTATGTATCCGGCCTTAGTGAAAGAAAATAAATAACTTGCCCCATTATGCTTGCTCTTTTCCCTTCTAAAAAACACAAAAAGTAGTTCCGTAGCTATGGCTATGCAACGATTTTTTGAATTCTTTAAAAGAAAAAATTACGGCGCATTATTGAACAATTTATTTAATTCCTGATACTTATTCACTTACTTTAACGAATTTAGAAACAGATGTCCGCCAGTCATTACCTTCAACAACAATCATGTAAGGTGCTGCTGCCAGTCGGTTAGGGTCAATACTGAAAAGATTAGACCCTTCACTGATGACTACAGGCATACTCATCAGCGTTTCTCCTAATATATCCATGACAAGGATTTGCGCGTCTTCATGGTTGAGGCTGCTATTGAGGCGAATAAATACCAATTCATTTTTGACAGGATTGGGGAAAACTTCCGAAACAGATACCACAGATGCACAATCGGCATATACTGTAAATATTTCCGAGTACTCGACTGAGCCGTCCATATCAACTATTTTGAGGCGGTAGTAGTTATTCTGTGTCAATTGAGTATCTGTAAAATTGTACGAAGCACTTTGTACAACACTGCCCGTAGCATCTACTCTTGCGAGCATAGCGAAGGCTGTTCCGTTGGCACTTTGTTCTACTTCAAAATGACTCACCCCCGTCTCGGTGGCTGTAGTCCATATAAGTCTGGCTTTACAATCTTCGAGTGTGGCTTTAAATGAGGTCAATTCTACAGGAAGCACCGTAAGTACTTCTGCTTTTGGTGCGAGGTTATCATTGCCGGGTGCATTGAGGAATTTATCAAATTTGCCCGTTGGTTGTGTAAAAATCGTAGTGGCTTCCGGCTCAGTCGTTGTAGTAATACCCACTACTTCAAAGACAATCGTACCGCCATCGAAGGCAGGTACAGCTTTGTTGAGTGTACCCACCCAAGTATCGCCGCCTTCTACATTGGTATGCATCCAGTCAAACCAATTGGCAATCGTACCTGTAGGTGGGGTAGTACCATCTGTCATGTAATATTTATTGGGAAAACTGACGATGATTTCTGCGGCATCGGCAGGCATAGTAGAAGCTCCTGAGTTGACCCAATTGAAGGTCAGGCTGGCTGCATAGCCGGCTTGTATCGGGTCGCCATCATAATCTGCCCCTCCAAGTGCTGGTTCGGCAAACTGGGCAGTCATTATACCTGTACTCACGAAAAATAGCAACAGAATCAAGAATGATTTTATATTCATTATAAAATATTTTTTAGCTGTGAATAAATGGAAAGGATACGCAACGCAGTGCGTATCCTTTCACAATTTTTACTTATCGTTGAGTAGATAAAGTCAAGATAGCAACATTGTTGAACGGGAAGTTTTCACCGCCTGTATTTGCAACAATATTGGTTGTCAAGTTAGCTACTGCACCTGGTGCATTAGCTGTAATTTCAAGTGCAATACGACTTCTTGTGTTTCCGTCAATGATAGTATTGGTTTCAAACAACAAGCCACCCGGGGTAGAGGTCACTGTCCAGTCTGGATTATTGACTGTTTCTCCATTTACTACATTTACAGAAGTCAATGTATTGTCAAACACGATGGTGTAAGCCGTCATAAACGGTACAAATACTTGAGTCAGTCCTGTAGTTGGTCCACCTACAATTTCATTAATATTAGCCACGATATAACGTGTGTCTCCTACATTATACACATTATTACCTGTGGTGTAGTTTGGTGTCAGGTCCACATCAATTATCGGTGTAACGGTACAGTCAGGTCCTGATGCGTCAGGATCACATGGGTCTAGCGGATCGCTACCTGCTGCTTCTTCATCGCCATTCGTCATTCCGTCACCATCGCAATCACCTGCAGGATCAGCAAATGGGTCAGGGTCGCAAGCGTCTGTTGGGTTAGAACTTCCTGAAGGTATGCCTGGAGTAGAAGGATCATCTATGCCTGTAATTTCCTCTGCATTGGTCATGCCATCGCCATCTGAATCACATGCACCTGCTGCTATATCAGGGTCGCAAGCATCGGCAGGGTCAGATGTGCCTGTTGGTGTAGCGGGGGTAGAAGGGTCATCTACGCCAGTGACTTCCTCACCGTCATTATAGCCATCGCCATCTGAATCAGGATTGTTCGGGTCAGTTCCGGCAGCTACTTCTTCATCATTGGTCAAGCCATCGCCGTCAGCATCACACGCACCGACTGTTGGGTCAGGGTCGCAAGCATCGTTCGGGTCGCTGTTGTCAGCGGTCGTAGTTGGATCACCATCGGGTCCGCCTACTTCGTCACCATCAGGGATGCCATCGCCATCTGAATCAGGATTGTTCGAGTCTGTTCCGGCAATCGCTTCTTCATCGTTGGTCAAGCCATCGCCGTCAGCATCACATTCGCCGACTGTTGGGTCGGGGTCGCAAGCATCATCAGGGTCGGATGTACCTGTTGGAGTACCCGGAGTAGAAGGGTCATCTACGCCAGTGACTTCCTCACCGTCATTATAGCCATCGCCATCTGAATCAGGATTGTTCGGGTCAGTTCCGGCAGCTACTTCTTCATCATTGGTCAAGCCATCGCCGTCAGCATCACACGCACCGACTGTTGGGTCAGGGTCGCAAGCATCGTTCGGGTCGCTGTTGTCAGCGGTCGTAGTTGGATCACCATCAGGTCCGCCTACTTCGTCACCATCAGGGATGCCATCGCCATCTGAATCAGGATTGTTCGGGTCTGTTCCGGCAATCGCTTCTTCATCGTTGGTCAAGCCATCGCCGTCAGCATCACATTCGCCGACTGTTGGGTCAGGGTCGCAAGCATCATCAGGGTCAGATGTGCCTGTTGGTGTAGCGGGGGTAGAAGGGTCATCTACGCCTGTAACTTCCTCGCCATCATTATAGCCATCGCCATCTGAATCAGGGTTGTTCGGGTCAGTTCCGGCAGCTACTTCTTCATTATTGGTCAAACCATCGCCATCACAATCTACGTCAACAGGTTGTCCTACCGGGTCGCATGGGTCGGTTGGGTCAGTGACACCCGATGGTACACCCGGTGTACTTGGATCATCTACGCCTGTTATTTCTTCTGCATTCGTCAATCCATCGCCATCACAATCGCCAGCAGGGTCGCCAGCAGGGTCAGGATCACATGGGTCAGTTGGGTCAGAAGTACCAGTCGGAGCACCGGGAGTAGAAGGATCATCTACACCAGAAATTTCCTCATTATTGGTCAAACCATCGCCATCACAATCTACGTCAACAGGTTGTCCTGCCGGGTCGCATGGGTCGGTTGGGTCAGTAATGCCCGGTGGTACACCCGGTGTACTTGGATCATCTACGCCTGTTATTTCTTCTGCATTCGTCAATCCATCGCCATCACAATCGCCAGCAGGGTCACCAGCAGGATCAGGATCACATGGGTCAGTCGGGTCAGAAGTACCAGCCGGAGCACCGGGAGTAGAAGGATCATCTACACCAGAAATTTCCTCATTATTGGTCAAACCATCGCCATCACAATCTACGTCAACAGGTTGTCCTGCCGGGTCGCATGGGTCGGTTGGGTCAGTAATGCCCGGTGGTACACCCGGTGTACTTGGATTATCTACGCCTGTTATTTCTTCTGCATTCGTCAATCCATCGCCATCACAATCGCCAGCAGGGTCGCCAGCAGGGTCAGGATCACATGGGTCAGTTGGGTCAGAAGTACCAGTCGGAGCACCGGGAGTAGAAGGATCATCTACACCAGAAATTTCCTCATTATTGGTCAAACCATCGCCATCACAATCTACGTCAACAGGTTGTCCTGCCGGGTCGCATGGGTCGGTTGGGTCAGTAATGCCCGGTGGTACACCCGGTGTGCTTGGGTCATCTACGCCTGTTATTTCTTCTGCATTCGTCAATCCATCGCCATCACAATCGCCAGCAGGGTCGCCAGCAGGATCAGGATCACATGGGTCAGTTGGGTCAGAAGTACCAGCCGGAGCACCGGGAGTAGAAGGATCATCTACACCAGAAATTTCCTCATTATTGGTCAAACCATCGCCATCACAATCTACGTCAACAGGTTGTCCTACCGGGTCGCATGGGTCGGTTGGGTCAGTGACACCCGATGGTACACCCGGTGTACTTGGATCATCTACGCCTGTTATTTCTTCTGCATTCGTCAATCCATCGCCATCACAATCGCCTGCAGGGTCGCCAGAAGGGTCAGGATCACATGGGTCAGTTGGGTCAGAAGTACCAGCCGGAGCACCGGGAGTAGAAGGATCATCTACACCAGAAATTTCCTCATTATTGGTCAAACCATCGCCATCACAATCTACGTCAACAGGTTGTCCTGCCGGGTCGCATGGGTCGGTTGGGTCAGTGACACCCGGTGGTACACCCGGTGTGCTTGGGTCATCTACGCCTGTTATTTCTTCGCCATTGGTCAATCCATCGCCATCACAATCGCCAGCGGGATCGCCAGCAGGATCAGGATCACATGGGTCAGTCGGGTCAGAAATACCCGGTGGTGTACTCGGAGTAGAAGGATCATCTATGCCTGTAATTTCTTCATTATTAGTCAAACCATCGCCATCACAATCTACATCAACAGGTTGTCCTGCCGGGTCGCATGGGTCGGTTGGGTCAGTGACACCCGGTGGTACACCCGGTGTGCTTGGGTCATCTATGCCTGTTGTTTCTTCTGCATTCGTCAATCCATCGCCATCACAATCGCCTGCAGGGTCGCCAGCAGGATCAGGATCACATGGGTCAGTCGGGTCAGAAATACCCGGTGGTGCACTCGGAGTAGAAGGATCATCTACGCCTGTAATTTCTTCATTATTAGTCAATCCATCGCCATCACAATCTACGTCAACAGGTTGTCCTGCCGGGTCGCATGGGTCGGTTGGGTCAGAAGTACCAGTCGGAGCACCGGGAGTGGAAGGATCATCTACACCAGAAATTTCCTCGTTATTGGTCAAACCATCGCCATCACAATCTAAGTCAACAGGTTGTCCTGCCGGGTCGCATGGGTCGGTTGGGTCAGAAGTACCAGTCGGAGCACCGGGAGTGGAAGGATCATCTACTCCTGTAATTTCCTCATTATTGGTCAAACCATCGCCATCACAATCTACGTCAACGGGTTGTCCTGCCGGGTCGCATGGGTCGGTTGGGTCAGTAATGCCCGATGGTACACCCGGTGTACTTGGGTCATCCACGCCTGTTATTTCTTCGTTATTGGTCAAACCATCGCCGTCGCAATCTAAGTCAACAGGTTGTCCTGCCGGGTCGCATGGGTCGGTTGGGTCAGTAATGCCCGATGGTACACCCGGTGTACTTGGGTCATCCACGCCTGTTATTTCTTCGTTATTGGTCAAACCATCGCCGTCGCAATCTAAGTCAACAGGTTGTCCTGCCGGGTCGCATGGGTCGGTTGGGTCAGTAATGCCCGATGGTACACCCGGTGTACTTGGGTCATCCACGCCTGTTATTTCTTCGTTATTGGTCAAACCATCGCCGTCGCAATCTACGTCAACGGGTTGCCCTGTAGGGTCGCATGGGTCGGTTGGGTCGGTACCGTTAGCAACTTCAGTGGCATTATCAATACCGTCACCATCACAATCCGTTGTATTCCACGCTGGACTTGTCGGAAGTGTTTGGCTACTTGCTACGTAATCACAAGGGTCGTTGGGATCAGTACCATCTAGTAGTTCTTGGTCGTCAGTAACACCATCTCCGTCGCTATCAACGACACAAGTAGTAGCATCAGTAGGGTCGGTATATACTGGGTCCGGAGTATTGTTTGGAGCATCAATGATACCGTCACCATTGGCATCGGTGCCGTCTGCTATACCATCGTTATTGGCATCTACCAATCCACCTGCTTCAATGACATCATTACAACCATCATTGTCACTATCTATCTCAAACTGGTCGCCAATGCCGTCACCATCACTATCTATAATACTACAACCTGATAGTGGTACAAAGGTAAAGCTACCTCCATTATCTGTTCCACTGTCGTAGTAGGTAAATTCTATCTGGTCTACCTGACCAAGTACGACAACTTCAGCGGCGGCTGTACTAGTTGCTCCTGATCCGGGAACATTATAAGTATTACCGCAAATGCCACTCAAGGTACCCGAACCATCGTAGTTGAGGCATGAGCCTTGGCTGTTTAATATGATATTTTGTGTGACTCCTGCATTAGTTGCGGTGATTTGTACTACATCTCCTTCATCAATGTCAATCAACTTAAAAGTAAAGTCGATTAAGGGTACACTAAAGTTATAAGTAGTGGTGAGGTTGTCTGCTGGTGTAAACGTATTGGCTGCTCCTGTACGTATTCCAACACTACCGGATTCGTGGCTGTCGTCAATGTTATTATCATCTAATACTGCATTGCCTGAAGTAGAAGGAACTGCCATCGTAAATGCGGCGTTACCTATGTTCAAGCCGGCGGCTCCAATATCTGCGGAGGGGTTTATACTGCCATTGAGCGGCTGTAGGTCAATTGTTCCGCAATCTGATTCTGCAGTATCTGGAATACCATCGTTGTCATCATCTAAATCTATATTGTCGCAAATACCGTCGCCGTCTGTGTCTATACTGTTAGCAGGATCTGAAGGGGCACAGTCTACACCATTGGCTACGCCGTCACCGTCGCAGTCGGCGGCAGGATCTGTCAAGTCACAACAATTAGGATTTTGTACGGCAGCATTCTGGCTGTCACCGATTGCTTGTCCGCCGGAAGCTGCCGTAGGTATGCCATTGGCATCTACGCTACCGGTTAATGCACCATTGGCATCTACATCTACTGTAGTGAAGCCTGCACCACCTTCTATGGCATCGGGGCAGCCGTCGCCATCACTATCCGTATCAAACTGATCGGGAATACCATCGCCATCTGTATCAGCAGAACAGACCAATTCTCTTGAAATCATGCAAGTTTTGAAGAAATTAAGCGTGTTAATCGAAGGGTTTCCATTGGGTTCATTTCCGTCATACCACATATTTATGTCCCCGAAACCGAATAAGACTCCTCCGCCAGCATTTAATTCTGATCCTTGGAATTTAAAACTAAAAACCGGATTAACAGAAATAGAAGCTACTGAGCCATTAAGGTTACTTGTTGCCAAAATTTGATTGGGTACTGGAATGCCATATATAGAACGGTAAGCATTACCAATCACATCAATACCAGTTCCACCAACATTTATTGCTTCATATCCTGTCACATTTGCACCAATACGAGCAATTTCTTCACCGGGAATTTGAGATGCTGAAAGACCTGTAACCAGACTATTAAGATAACTGACCGCACTTGTTGCGGATCCCTCACAGCAGACAATCTCCCAATTCATATAAACTGAACCATTATTAGCTAAAAATCCATTAATTGTTGAAGAATTTGAAGCGGAATATGCAAAATCTCCAAACATTAAGAATTGGTCATATCCATTCACAGGATCATTAGAGCTATGTGGAATACTAGCGGGGAAACTATTTACAACCGTAACACTATGTCCATCATTGGTAAACATAGTTTCTAAATTAGAATAGAATTGATTGTACTGGTTGAGTCCTCTATTATATACTAAGATTCTTTTAGGTGTCGCAGGGTTAAGTTCCGGACATTCATCTGTATCCAAGATACCGTCATTATCATCATCCTGATCTACACCATTTAAGATTCCATCCATATCCACATCACAACTAGCTAAAAAGTTATCCGGATCACAACCGTCATTCGGATCGGAAGTACCTGCGGGTACATTGGCTGTTGCCGGGTCGTCTATCCCATTTATTTCTTCTCCATCGGTATAACCATCACCGTCTGAGTCAGGATTACTTGGGTCAGTACCTGCTGTGACTTCATCTGCGTTGGTTAGACCATCATTATCGCAATCCTCAACAGGATCGGTTAAGTCGCAACTAGGACAAGTAGTAATTGTACCTACGTCTATCGAAACGGCATCTCCCGTAGAACCATCATTATCTTGTACACATACTGTAATATCTGTAAAATCTGCTGTAATGTTAACCGTTTGGTCGCTTGTATAAGTACCTACTATTACAGACCCTCCAGCAATGGCAGTATAAGACACCTCCACTTCATCTTGATAATTAGCTCCGAAAAATCCACCAGATTCGGATCCTAAATCGGAAATATCGAACTCTGCGGCAGAACCACTAATCGTAAAGGTTTGGCATACCTGTGTACCATTTCCTGAAGAGATAGTTGCTCCGGCAGTAGTAGCCTGACCTGCACATGGAGTACCTGTGCAGTTACAGGAGGCATCAGCTATATCGTTGGAAGTAAGAGCGTTTCCATCATCACAAGGGCCTCCTGCAGTATAGGTGATGGCTGCATTTGAGGGGTCACAATCTGTTCCATTGAGGATGCCATCATTATCGCAATCGAGTGTTACATCCGTTAAATCACAGGCAGGTGGTGATGATGCACAAGTTGCTTCGGGCGATGTATTACAGGAGTATGCTGAACGATTGCCTGTAGATCCATCTCCAAAAGAACCCGATGCATTATGTCCTACATTACATAAGCTGCCATCGGACTTTACCAGAATAGAGATGTGCCCTCCATTCTCTATATAACTTGGATTGGAGATGTCTGTTCCGCTGGCTACTGCTGGTGCACCTGGGCAAGACCCACCTGCTCCGCCAAGCATCTGAAAATTATCATCTCCCCACATTAGTAAAGTACCATCACTTAAAATGATAGATGATCCTATATGATCTTCAAGATTATTGGTGCTGTTAATAAAGACAACATTGTTGTAAATTCCAGCCGAACAATTTTCTCCTACTTTTTTCCATGTTAATACGTCGCTTGTGTTGCCAACACCTAAGCGTCCGTCCTTATTGTCTCCTAATACGTGTACAAATCCCTCCGAATCCAAAACAAAATAGCCACCATCAACACCATCTACTAATTGAACAATGGATTGTCCTGAGTTGATGGGAGGTTGGTTGGTCATCAGGGTAAGAGAAGTAGCATTCGTTGAACCAGACCCATTAGCCAGAAAGGAATTTGCACCAAGTACGTAAAGATTATTATCAGAACCCAACATTAAAAAAGAACTAGAACTACCCACAAAACCAGATATTGCTGGTGCTATTGCAAAATCAATCGCTGTAACCCCAGCAGGTAAGATTAACTGTCTAAATCCAGTGGAACTGTAAGCATTGGAGAAGGCTCCATTATCATAAATATTTACAACTTCATGAAAATAAATCTGCCCGGCAGAAGTCATAAAGGCTATATTGCCCAGCCCACCTGTAAATTTCTTGATATTAGAAGTAGAAATTCCCGATGGTAAGCTCAAACTACTTGCGGAAAAGGAATTGGAACTTGTCGCCCCACTAGCAATTACTTTTCCTTGGTCACCCATTGCATAAATATTATCATCATCCCCTAAAAATATTCCCTGCGTGTCGTCTAGGCTTTCATTCCCAATAGCCGCTGCCACGAGAGATACGCCTGCTGTCAAGCCATAAGTAGCTTGATCTATTAGGGTTAGAAAATTTTGACTACCAGTGCCGTTAGGTGTAAGCTTTGCTCCAGTTACAGCGTAGGTACCATTCGTTTTTTGAATATGAGCGTGATAAGCACCCATTATTACATCTTCTTCAAACCCATTGACATTGGTGGCACTTGAGCCATCCGGGCTGATGCCGCAACTCTGGGCTTTGACTTGTTCTGCAAAACTAAACAATACAAAAAGTAGTAATAAGATGTACCTGCTATTGTGTTTGAGGAACAGCGTGTCCTGCTCGCCAGAAAATATTTTATCTGGTTTCTCGGTTTTTTTAGATTGAATGTTTTTAATAAACCTTTTAGTGTAGTTCTTCATGAGAAAAAAGAATTTTTTTTTGAACGAATAATGATTAGTTCTACTCTACTCTACTCTACAAAAAAATAAAACCATAATGCGTATCTTGCGCTCCCCTAAAACTCGTCTTGCATTTTGAAAATACAAGGCGAGTTTTAGGGGATTTCAGCACAAATTTCCAAACAAATTCTGCGCACGTTATGAAAAATATATTTTGTGGGGTAGAGTAGATTAGTTCTTTGCCTAACTAGTTAACTATACAACTTTTACGGAGGTATAGTAAAAAAGTTTCCCTACTTAGTAAAAATATAGCAGTGGCTAAATTATTCAGGTTCAGTTGTATACACCGCAAAAGTCTAATCGCGAATATAAGTGAACAGCAGCTATTCTCGGTTTAGTTTAGTTTAAATTAAATTAAATATATTGCTTGTTATTTGTAGTTAAAACTACAGTACTTTACCTTCATTTAGAAAATTAAATGAAAATAAAAGACAAACTTATTAAGTATCAGTAACTAAATAAATGTAGATTCTTCGCGTCGTTATTTTTTCTTTAGATGAACCAAATTTGACACGAATACTCACTGTATTTAAGGAAAATTTGGTGAAGTAGACTTTATTCTAAAATAGTTTGGATGAAAGAGGAAATAAAGATTTTTTCACTAATCAAGGCGGCTGAAATTGAGCTATGCCTTAGCATAGTGAATTTTCAGGCAACGCAGAGTAGTGGAAAAAGATTATTTACTCTATACAAAATATTTTGGAATAAAGTCTAATATAGAGGAAAAAGAACAAGTCGAGAATCTACATTTATTTAGTTCCTGATACTTAGTACACTGTTTCACAAATTTATTTACTTTTTTGAGTATTTCTTTTAAAATGACTCTTCACCAAAAAATCCTTAAATACAGTGAGTATTCGCGTCATTTTTGATTCGATTCATTTCAAAATAAACGTCAAAAAATGTAAATAAATTTATAAAACAGTGTACTTAAGACCAGGGTTTCAAAAATAAGTTTAAATTTTTTGAATTTTCCAAGTGGGTTTTAACCCCTTGTTTTCAAGTCAATACAATGGATTAAAACCACATTGAAATGTAGATAAACTCTTGTTATACATTAAGTTAGTAAGAACATGTCTCGATAGTATAGCTGACCCTCGCAGTGAAAATTTCACTTATCCTTTCAGCAATTTGCTGAATATGGGTCTTGCGATGTTTCACCTCAAAGTCTCCGCATTAAGCTCCTTTTAAGGGGAGCATGAAGCATTAAGTATTGAATTGGTTTTAAATTTTTCTGAATAAACCAATGTCACAGCAGTAAATTAATACCCAACATAACATCCTTCTCTTTTTCTTTTTTAAGAACGCGAAACTAAATGAATTTGCTTTGTTCACTAAGAGAGTTTGTTCTCAGTTTGGACTTTGGAACTCGCATAAATGTTGATATTTTCTCTCAATAACTATCGGGATCAACGTGCAAAATGAGGGCAAAATATCCTGTCAAGATGATAGAGTCATTTATTTCGCGTTCCTGACAGTATTTCAACCGAATTATATTTTATTTCAATAAAAAATTTGCAAATAGAGAAATAGTTATACATTTGATTGATTAAAAATTGGTTAACCAATTTTTGGTTAACCAATTTCCATAAAATAAGGGAAGAGGAAGAAAATAATCTACCCCAAATGAAGAAGTTATTTTTTTTATATGTTTGGCTAAATTTGACGCGCATAGCTGGGCTACGTAAGGAAAATTTAGTGAAACATATAAGAAAAAGAACAATTCAGACGGGTAGATTATTTTTTTCGTCTTCCCTAAGTGCATAAAAACGTTAATTGAGATGAAAAAAATAAATGAATTAAAATGAATTTAAAAACTACACTAATTTTAATGATGGTACTATTTAGCGTATCATTATTTGCACAAAACGTGACCGGTAATATCTCAGATGCAGATAATATCCCACTTATTGGTGCAACAGTATTGGTCAAAGGAACAACGACCGGTACGACAACTGATATTGATGGAAATTATTCGATTGCTGCCCCCGAAGGGAGTACTTTGGTGATTTCTTATACCGGCTATGCGACACAAGAACTTGTCGTTGGGGCGGGAAGAACCATGAACCTGACACTTGCAGATGATGCCGAATTGCTTGGCGAAGTGGTCGTGGTCGGTTACGGGTCTCGAAAAAAGAGCGATATTACCGGGGCAGTAGCTTCGGTGAAGTCCGAAGAATTGACGGCATTTCCTGTATTGGACGCCGCCCAAGCACTTCAAGGACGTGCAGCCGGGGTCGTCAGTCCAATAATGGTGGTGAGCCTGGCGCACCTATCGACATAAGAATTAGAGGAAATACCTCTATCAATGCCAGTAGTTCGCCGCTGATTGTTGTCGATGGATTTGTGGGTGCAACTATGCCACAACCGACTGATATTGAGTCAATGGAGATTTTAAAAGATGCTTCAGCAACAGCAATATACGGTTCGAGAGGGTCGAATGGTGTGGTATTGGTAACGACTAAAAAAGGTAAGAGTGGTAAATTAAATGTTGAACTCAATTCTGCTTATGGTGTTCAAAATACGGCTAATAAACTTGATTTGTTGAACGCCGATGAATTTGCAGATTATCAAAACCAGATAAGAACGAATCAAGGCAATACGAACCCCTATCCTCAAGGAGATTTTGATACGGATTGGCAAGACTTAATCTATCAATCGGGTAACATACAGAATCATCAACTTTCTTTTTCGGGAGGTACTGATAAAGTAAATTTTTATGCTTCCGGAAATTATTTTGACCAAAAGGGAATCGTAGTCAATTCGGGTTTTACAAGAGGAACATTCTTGACAAACGTGGACGCTCAGGCAAGCGATAAATTAAAATTGGGTGTCAATCTTTTTGGAAGTAGAGGTATTAAAGAAGGCGTGGCTACCCAATCAGATGGCTCGGTCACGGTAGGTGGCGATGACGTGATTTCTTTAGCCATGAGATTTGCACCGGATAAAGGCATATATAATGCAGACGGTAGCTTTACAACAAACGATGCTATCGGAGATGAAGTAGATAACCCTTATGCGGTTGCTACGGAAAGGGTAGATGAAACTATCGCGGATGACTTTAGAGCAAATGTTTATGCCAATTATGACATCATAGAAAATCTGGCTTTCAAAACCACTTTTGGTTTTAGTAGTGAAAATGAAAATAGAGGTATTTATCAACCTTCTACATTACAAATTACAGCATCTGCCGTAGATGGAAGAGCCAGAGTCACCAATGCTCAAAGAACAACTATCTTGAGTGAAAATTACTTGACTTATGATGTCGCAGTAGGAAAAGGAAATTTGACTTTATTGGGTGGATATTCTTACCAAAAAAATAAAACCGAAGCATTTGCCGCAGCCGGTACGGGCTTCCTTTCTGATGCTTTTTCTTACCATGCTTTAGGTACTGCCACAGGTTTATTGCAGCCTGCATCGTCTTTATCCGAAGTAGAAATTTTATCTCAATTCGGAAGAATAAATTTTGATTTTGACAATAAATATCTGATAACCGCCACAGTAAGAAGAGATGGTGCATCAAATTTTGCAGCAAATAATAAATATGCGATTTTCCCATCTGCTGCCATCGGTTGGAAAGTGTCTAACGAAGAATTTTTAAAAGACAATAGAACGATTTCGGGCTTAAAACTAAGAGCCAGTTATGGTGTTACGGGCAACCCGTCCATCAGCCCTTACCAATCTTTGGCAAGGTTTGCAAGTCTGTATGCTTCCAGTAAGGGAGAAACGGTATTTGCCATCACGCCCGACCAACCCGCCAATCCTAACTTGAAATGGGAGTCTTCTTATCAAACAAACTTCGGTATAGATTTAGGTTTTATCGACAATAGATTCAACCTATCTTTTGATTATTATAATATTGATACCAAAGATTTGATTTTAGGAAACAACGGTATTCCTGAATATTTCGGTTTTGCAAGTGATGAAATTTTGACCAACCTGGGAGAGATTAACAACAGAGGATTTGAAATTTCTTTGAACACGAAAAACGTAGTCAAAGGCGATTTCAGATGGAGTACAGATTTCAACATTTCCAGAAATCAAAACCAAGTAGCTGCCTTGATCAACGATGCCGATTTCTTTGGCAATGCTGCACCGAGTTACTTTAGTCACGATAGAAGTTACGTCCTCAGAGTAGGCGAAGAAGTTGGTCTCTTTTGGGGCTATGACTATGCAGGTGTATATCAAGGAGGTGATTTTCCGGCAGGTACTGCAACACTCGAAGGAGGTGTAGCGGGCGACCCGTTGTTCAGAGATATTGCAAACGAGGATGGTGAATTTGACGGTGAAATTACCGAAGCAGATAGAACAATTATAGGTAATCCCAATCCAGATTTTACTTTTGGATTTAATAATACCTTTTCTTTCAAAGGCTTTGATTTGGGTGTCTTTTTTCAAGGTTCGCAAGGTGGAGATATTTTCAACATGACCAATGTACAGTTGAATAATGGCGATGCCAATACCACGAGAGACTATTTTAATAATGCTTGGACAGCATCAAATACCGATACCGACCAACCTCGTGTCGGGAATAACAGTAATAGAGAAATCTCCTCTCGTTTTGTAGAAGATGGCTCTTACATTAGATTGAAAAATATAGCTTTAGGCTATAATTTACCTTCAAACCTTATTGAAAACATAGGTGTACAAAACATCAGATTATCTGTCAGTGCTCAAAATTTACTCACGTTCACCAACTACTCCGGCTTAGACCCCGAAGTAAATTACTTTGGTGCGAGTGGCGATAATAACACATCGAGCAATACAGTCCAAGGCTTCGATTTTGGAAATTACCCAACTGTACAAACTATAACTTTTAGTCTTAACGTGAAATTTTAATTTGGGATTAGTGATTAGTGACTGGTGATTAGTATTTGGTTCTACTGAAATAAGCGTATTTTTTTATTATTTTAATTAATTAAAAAATGTCCATATTTCAGTGCAACCAGTATTTACAAAAAAATAAAATAAAAAAATATGAAATATTTAAAATATTTACTCCTCTTAATGGGATTTTCAATAGTGAGCTGTTCAGATTTAGAAGAACAGCCCGTAGGTTTATTAGCTCCGGAGGGCTTCTTTAAAACGACCGATGATATACAAACAGCCGTTGACGGTGCTTATACACACGCCATCAATGAAAAATTTTGGGGCAGAAAACTCTCCATCGCATTAATGTTGCGTTCTGATATGGTCAACCTTCAATCTGACCAAACAAGAAGAGTAGAACACAACGAATTTACGACGCTCAGTAGCAATGGAATGATTACTGAATTTTGGTTAAAAACCTATCAGGGAATTGCTTCCGCTAACCTTGCAATTGCAGGAGCTGAAGATGTAGAGACAGACATAGCAGCCAAAAATGCAGTTACGGCACAGGCTTACTTTATCAGAGCATTCTATTACTTTCATTTGGTCAGACAATTTGGAGCTGTGCCTTACCTTGATGCACCCGTAACGGATGCAGAAGCCGCAGGTGCTATCAGTAGAACTTCGGCAGACCAAGTATATACCAACATCATTTCAGACTTAAAATTTGCTAAAGAATGGTTGCCGAACACACAACCCTCCAGAGCGATACCCGCCAAATCAGCGGCAAGTGCCTATTTATCTTTAGTCTATCTGACGATAGGAGAATATCAAAACGCTTACACCGAAGCTAAAGAAGTGATTGATAATGCAGGAACGTATGACTTAGAATTAGACCCAAATTTTCAGAATTTATTTAATGCCAATGTCATCGACGGTTCTAAAGAACCCATATTCGCATTAGATTACAACAATTTTGAAGCACCCAACAATGCTTACGACCAAATCGCTCCAATGACAGGTATCAGAGGCGATGATAGAAATTCAGGCGGCGGTTGGTCGGTTGCTGTGCCTACGCTTGCGGTATATGAAACATGGGATGCAGGCGACTACAGAAGAGCCATTAGTTTGGATGAAGAAGCATCAATTGGTGGTACTGTAGTACCTTACACCAACTTCACGGTAAGTGGACATGAGCATGCTGCCAACCAACCCTACATTGCAAAATACACTCGTTTTCCGGGCGCATTTGCTCGCGGAAATGCAAGAGCCACCAGTCATAATTATTCTATGATGCGCTATGCAGAAGTCTTGTTGATTGCCGCAGAAGCCGCCGTAGAACTCGGAGATAATGCCTCCGCAACTGACTACATCAATCAAGTGAGAGCCAGAGCAAGAATGGGCGGTGACACTCAGACCGGTGCCGGTACTTCCGTCACAGTACCCCCAAGTGAAGTGCCTGCCGATATTACAGGAACAGTGACAGTCAATGATGTATTGGAAGAACGCAGATTAGAATTGGCTTTTGAATGTAAAAGATGGTACGATATCGCCCGTAGAAAAATCGGCGCAGAGGTATTTAGTGCTTCCGGTTTGGAAGGAGCAAAACCTGCATTTACGGCAGATGATTACCTGATGCCGTTACCGGGAGATGAGATAGAAAGAAATCCTAATATCTCTCAAAACCCGGGGTATTAAAATAAGATTTTAGCTATTTTTTAGTTCGATATTAAATCGAAAAAGCAATCGTCATACCGACTCGGTTCAACCGAGACAGTATGACGATTTTTTTTTTGATAGAAAATGTAAAACGATTTTGTAAGTCATATTTCAAGATAAAAAACCACCTATTTATGTGACGATATGTAATATTTTTTACGGTTAAGTAGTGGGACAAAAATAGGCTTACAATTTTGACGTGGTTATTTTTTCGATATTTTTTCTTACAAAAACCGCACATAGCCTATGCTATAGCCTGTCCCGAACCCCGATTCGGGATAAGGATTTTTGTAGGGAAAAATAGCGGAAAAAGAAACCGTCAAAAGTAAGGATATTTTTGTCTCACTACTTAGTGAAAGAAATTAAATAAATTGTTCCATAATGCGCCGTAATTTTTTCTTCTAAGGTCGCACTGAAATATAGCCATTTTTTAATTAATTAAAATTATTTTGTAATTTATTTATTATTAAAAATGAATTATTTATAAATATTTTTTATTATAAAATAATTTAAAAATATCCTTATTTCAGCAGAACCTTCTAAAGAATTCAAAAAATCGTTACATAGCCATAGCTACGGAACTATTTTTTATGTTTTTTAGAAGGGAAAAGAACAAATATAATGGGGCAAGTTATTTATTTTATTTCACTTATTATATATTTAAATTAAAAAAATGTAAATTAAAAAAAATTATATTAAATTTGCGCTAATGACATTAGTTTTTTTGAAACCAATACAACATTTCATTCCTTCACCCCTTTTCAATATTTTTGTCTAAATTATATTTTTTTCAATAAAAAGATTTGCAAATCAAAAAATAGTTACTACATTTGCTTAATCGAAAAATTGGTCAACCAATTTTTGGTCAACCAATTAAACGCAAAATAATACCTTTATATATGTTAGAAAATTTCAGCGAAATTAAAGTAGAAACGCCCGTTGATAAAATCATTCGGCAGATACGCAGTTTGATTACTTCGGGTCAACTGAATGCTGGAGATAAGCTCCCTTCTGAAAGACAATTAGCTGAAAAATTTGCGATTGGTCGCTCGTATGTACGTGATGCAATTCGCAAATTGGAATTTTATGGCATTCTAAAGACCCTACCACAGTCGGGGACGGTCATTGCCGGTTTGGGCATTACGGCTTTGGAGGGCTTGATTACAGATGTATTAGAAATCGAAGCCTCTGACTTTGCTTCGCTGGTCGAAACACGCGTTTTTCTCGAAATAAAATCTGCCGCACTCGCTGCCGAACGTAGAACGCTCGACGACATTATCGCCCTTGAAAAAGCCCTGAAAGCCTACGAAATCAAACTCGAACAAGAAGGTCAAGCTATTGAAGAAGATTTACTATTTCACCTCAAAATTGCTGAAGCAGGCAAAAATAAAGTCCTCAAATCATTGATGCTCATCATCATACCCGACATCATAAAGAGTTACGCAACGCTCAAGGTGTGTAACAGCGATACAGCTGCCAAGACCACCGATGAACACCGACAAATCCTCAATCACATCATTGACCAAAACACTGATGCGGTACAAAAAGCTATGCAGTTTCACCTTCAGGATGTGTTGGATTTTTCCAAGAAAAATATTTAACCCACTATTGATATTTTTATACGTAATTCTACATTAAGACTCTTGATTTACTGACCATCAGAGAGTTGTATCAGTACGATTTAAATGTTGTTTTTTAATAATAAGACGACTACAAAAACTAAATAATTCGTACAGTGTGTATTTTAAATTTGAATTATTTAAATGTATTTATTTCCCATTTAAATGAAGTCAACTAAAACACACATAAATAACTGATAATCAAGTTCTTTTAGAGTCTTAATGTAGAAGTTAAGTACATTGTTTATTAAATTTCTTATCGTTTTTGACATTTATTTTGAAATGAATCGACCCAAAAATGACGCGAATACTTACTGTACTTGAGTTTTTGGGGAAGAGTCGTTTTAAAAGAAATACTCAAAAACGTAAAGAAATTTATTAAACAATGTATTAGTACACTGTTTTATAAATTTATTTACATTTTTTGACGTTTATTTTGAAATGAATCGAATCAAAAATGACGCAAATACTCACTGTATTTAAGGATTTTTTGGTGAAGAGTCATTTTAAAAGAAATACTCAAAAAAGTAAATAAATTTGTGAAACAGTGTATTAAGTATCAGGAATTAAATAAATGTACATTCTTCGCGTCGTTATTTTTTCTTTTTCGAGGCATGAAAACCGCGCATAGCCAAGCTACGCAAGGATTTTCATAACGAAGAAAAAGGAGAAAAGAACAAGTCGAGAATATACATTTATTTTGTTCCTGATACTAAATTAGATTTTGATTTAAAATTTGCTCAAAAATACTTGCCTTGCATTTTAAAAATGTAAGGCAAGTTTGGGGCAACGCAACTCTGATAATTCGTACAAAACAAACCATTTAATGATACGCAAAACTGCCTATATATTTACCTTTTTAATATTTTTTGTAGCATGTACAGTCACTCAAAATGTAGATGTCCCTTTTACAAGTGCGCCCGTAGTTGACGAAAATTTGGTCAAAAACATGGAGGAATTTAAAGCCGCTGTAAAGACCTTACAGCCCGGCGATAAAATCATCCTCGCCAATGGAACTTGGACGGATGCAGAGCTAAAATTCTACGGAAAAGGAACGGCAGAAAAACCAATTACGCTCACCGTAGAAGAGAAAGGTAAGGTTTTTCTCGAAGGACAATCCAATATTCGCGTCGGTGGTGAGTATATGTACGTAGAAGGCTTGGTTTTTCGCAATGGACACACGCCTTCGGGGTCAGTCATTGCATTTCGTAAGGATAAGGAAATGCTATGCAATAACTGTCGTATAACCGAATGTGTCATAGACGATTACAACCCTTCTGAAAGATTTGATTCGGATTATTGGGTCGAAATTTACGGTAAAAATAACCGCTTTGACCACAATTATCTCGTAGGCAAGCGCAATCGCGGAGTCACGCTCGCTGTACGTATGAAGACGGAAGCAAGCCATGAAAATTTCCACCAAATCGACCATAATTACTTTGGCTACCACCCCATTCTCGGCTCAAATGGCGGTGAGACACTCCGCGTAGGTACGAGCCATTATTCCATGTCCAACTCAAATACCACCGTCGAAGATAACTACTTTGAACACTGCAATGGCGAGTTAGAAATCATCTCCAGCAAATCAGGACAAAACACGTTCCGCAACAATACTTTTCACGAATGTCAAGGCACACTCACCATGCGTCATGGCAACGAAACCCTCGTCGAAAACAACTATTTTTTCGCCAACCGAAAAGCCAACACGGGCGGTATACGCATCATCAATGAATCGCAAACCGTTCGCAATAATTACCTGCAAGGCATCACGGGCTATCGTTTTCGCGGGACTTTAGTGATAATGAACGGCGTACCCAATTCACCTTTGAATCGCTACTTCCAAGTCAAAAATTCGGAAGCATCCAACAATCTCATCATCGACTGCGACCACATCCAACTTTGTGCCGGAAGCGACGAAGAAAGAAGCGCGACTCCGATAGATACTAAGATGAATAACAACATCTTTTACAACACAAAAAAAGATGATATATTTACGGTATATGACGATATTAGTGGAATAGAATTTGACGGAAATATCGTAAGTCCAAATGTTAATTTTCCGAAAAATAATGGGCAAATACTCAAAAAAGGATTTGAAACAAAAGAAATTGAATTTGTAGAAAAAGACGGTGTAAAACGCAGCAAAGCTTACCCAAATATCGGACCTGACCCAAGCAAAACCATTCCCGGACGCAACAATACGGGCGTATCGTGGTATCCGAAAAAAGACTATCAGATAACCTTCGCAACGGGCAAGGTGATTGAAGTACCGCGCGGCGAAAATGTCATTTTAGAGGCAGTCAAAAAATCTGCACTCGGCGACATCATTCGCTTGACCGAATCAGGCAATTATTTTGAAGGGAAAAGTATCGAAATACCACACACCATCACGATAGAAGCCGCACCCGGACTCGCTACAAGACCTGAAATTACATTTGAAAGAACATCCTTATTTAACCTTGAAAACGGTGGTTCGCTAACGCTCGAAGGCATCAATTTTTCGGGTAGAGATTGTGACGATTATTCGGGTAATTCAGTCATCCGCACCAGTCGGTATTCGATGATTAATAATTATAAATTGATGATTCGCAATTGCGATTTCAATGACTTGGATGTGAACCATAGTTTTAATGTCTTACGAGTCTATAAAAATACTTTTGCAGACTCTATTCTCGTAGATAACTGCAATTTTAACAACATCACCGGGCATGTTTTTAATCTTGATAAAGAAATAGAAGACGTAGGCATCTATAATGCTGAAAATGTAGTGATTACCAACTCGACTTTCAAAGATATTGGCGGCGTAGCACTAAACCTTTATCGCGGCGGACGTGATGAAAGTACCTTCGGACCCATCCTTGATTTACACAATACAACTTTCGATAATGTAGGTCACGACAAACGCAATAAATATCAAGCTGCAATGAATCTGCATGGTGTACAATTAGCCGACATGCACGACCTCCAATTTAAGGATAGCAAAAAGATAAACTTACATTTAATTGTGGGCGAACCTATTATTAAATTCAAAGACATTGTATTAAAAAATAATGAAGACATTATCAGTAATGATGACGCCTTTCAACAAGTAAATGTTAAACGTGAATGAAACTATCTGACGACTTTAGCCGTCAGGAAAGTGGAACGTAAGTAGTGGGACAAAAATATCCTTACTTTTTGACGGTTTCTTTTTCCGCTATTTTTCCCTACAAAAATCCTTACGTAGCGTAGGCTATGTGCGGTTTTTATAAGAAAAAATATCGAAAAAATAATCACGTCAAAATTGTAAGCCTATTTTTGTCCCACTACTTAAAACGATTTTGTAAATCGTCATATAACGCTTGGTTTCAAAATTGAAGAACAAGCGTGAGTCGGCAGACATTTTTAAAATGTCAGGCGACAAGGTTTTTCATCATTAATTAAAATAAATTTTGTAATTATTTGATTTTTAAGATGAAATACAAATATTCTCGCCTGACATTTTAGAAATGTCCGTCGAGTAAGCCTCCCCAAAAGGTAAAAATCAAAACATTATTTTTCAAAATAACTTGACGGCTAAAGTCGTCAGTACAGAAACCAAATTATCAAACACACAACATACATATCGCTCCTTCTCCTAATCTGGACGACAGCCGTTTTCGCACAGTCGCACCCAAACCTAATCCTCACCACCGAAGGCGTGAAAGCCATAAAATCGGGCGGCGATGCGCCATTATTTGAGCAAGCCGTAGCCAACGCGAAGTCCGAAATAGCCTTTTCACTTGCGGAAGGAATGAAAGTCCCCGTACCCAAATACGCAGGTGGCGGATACACACACGAACAACACAAACGCAATTACAAATACATGAACCTCGCAGGTAATTTGTACCAAATCACAGGCGAAAAAATGTATGCCAATTACGTTAAAGATATGCTCACCGAATACGCAGCAATTTACAAGAGTTTACCCTTGCATCCGGTAGATAAATCGTACTCGCGCGGCAAGCTATTTTGGCAATGTTTGAATGAAGCGAATTGGTTGGTTTACACGTCGCAAGCGTATGATGCGGTGTACGATTGCCTCTCCAAAAAAGAGCGTAAAAACTTCGAGGAAAACCTCTTTCGACCCGTCGTGGATTTCTTATCTATCGAAAATCCAAAATTCTTCAATCGCGTACACAATCACAGTACGTGGGGCAATGCAGCCGTAGGCATGATGGGCTTGGCGATGAATGATAAGGAGTTGATTGATAGAGCATTATACGGATTGCCAATAAAAGAAGGCGCGAACTTGGAGAAAGATAATGACGGCGGTTTTATCTACGAAAAAGGTATGGCAAAAGCCGGATTTTTTGCGCAAATAGATAACGCTTTTTCACCCGATGGCTACTATACCGAAGGACCATATTATCAGCGATATGCGATGACACCTTTCATGCTTTTTGCCTTGTCATTACATCATAATAAACCCGATTTAGAGATATTTGAATACCGCGATGGCATTCTTTTGAAAGCTGTTTATGCACTCTTATATCAAACCAATCAGAGTGGTGAATTTTTCCCGATAAATGATGCGATGAAAGGTATGTCAATTGGTTCGGGTTCGGTCATTTCGGCGGTCAATATCGCTTACGGACTCAATAAAGACCCCGAACTTTTGAGCGTTGCCAAGTTACAAAATAAAGTCTTGCTCGACCAAAATGGTTACGCCGTAGCTCGTGCATTGCACGAAGGCAAAGCACAGCCTTTTTTCAAAAAATCGGTTGAATTACGCGATGGTGCAAAAGGCGACGAAGGCGCACTTGGCATCTTACGTACTTTGAAAGGCGAAGAAGAGATTGCGATACTTTTTAAATACGCCGCACAGGGTTTGGGACATGGACATTTCGACAAATTATCCTACTCAATGTACGATGGCAATACGGAAGTTTTGCAGGATTACGGCTCGGCACGTTGGGTCAATATCGACCATAAAGCAGGGGGCAGATACCTCAAAGAAAATAAAACTTGGGCAAAACAAACCATCGCACACAATGCGCTCGTAGTGGACGGAAAATCGCATTTTGACGGAAAATACGATAATGCAACCACGAACCATTCCGACCCTTATGTTTTTGATATTTCAAATCCTAACATACAGATAGTCAGCGCGAAAGAAACGAATGCCTATGAAGATGTAGAAATGCAGCGCACTTTAATTTTGTGCAATGGCGATGATTCTACAAGTCCCATTCTAATAGATATAATGGCAGCTTTTTCGGAGAATGAACATCAATACGACCTCCCTTTTCATTATGCTGAACACTTGATGCGCTCAAGTACAAAATTGGAAACCAACTTACCTCAAATCATGGACGAAAAACATGGTTATCAGCATTTATACGAGGAGGCGAGAGGTGATATTGACAATGGTAATTTACAATTCACGTGGTTCAATGAAAATAAATTGTATTCAATAACGGCGAATGCTGACGCAGGCGATGAAGCCATTGTAGCGAGAATCGGTGCGAATGATCCCAACTTTAATTTGAGACGAGATGCCTTACTCATTCACCGAAAAAATAACGCGAAAAATGCCTTGTTTTTATCTGTCATCGAACCGCATGGCAGGTACAGTCCGGTCACAGAATCTCCCGAAAAACCCTATTCACAAATTAAATCCATTCAACCTATTTTACATAATAAAAAATATACTATATTTACGGTAATTGACATTCACAATACACAGCATACATTTATGTTTTCTAATCAGGATAATGACCCCGAAAGTACACATAAGGTTGAACACGAAGGAGTTGTGTATGAATGGAAGGGTGTTTTTAATAATACGTAAAACGATTTTGCAAATCGTCATGCGAATTAGCAATCAATGCTTGGTTTTAAAATTAGAAGACGAGCGTAAGTCGTCGGACATTTTTAAAATGTCCAACGGGTAGACTCCCCGAAAAACCAAAAATCAAAACACTATTCCCCAAGTCACTTGACGGCTAAAGTCGTCAGTACAGATAAACATTTTAGCATTATGATACCAACAACTAAAGAATTTTTTTTCAAAGATGATACTCCGTGGGAAAAAGTCGCCGAAGGACTCGAAAGACAATTACACGGCTACGACGGCAAAATCATGATGGTCGTGGCTAAATTTGATACAGGAGCTATCGGACAAATGCACAATCACTATCATTCGCAAATAACGTATGTCGAAAGCGGCGAATTTGAAATGACGATTGGTGAGGAAGTCAAGACTATCAAGGGGGGAGATTCGTTTTACATTCCGCCTTATGTGATGCACGGTTGTGTATGTACGAAGCCGGGGGCGTTGATAGACGTGTTTAGCCCTGCACGCGAGGATATTTTGGCGGATGCCGGACATATTAAGGAATACAGAAATACCGTAGCGTAATGCCTCCGACTTGCGTATTCGTAAGGTAGAGAAAATTCATGAATTTTTCTCTACGTTACGGGAACAGTGTCGGCGCAAGCGAGATACCGTCATTCGTCGGTACAGTCACATTGCGTTACGCAAACATAACATTATGAAAATCAAAGGATTACGTTGGTGGGTCATTGCATTAATTGCATTGGCAACGGTGATTAATTATATTGATAGGCAATCTCTATCGGTACTGTGGCCCGATATTGCAATGGATTTATACCCTGATAAAAATGCCGACCAAAGAAAGGAAATCTATGGCTGGATTTTATCTATATTTATTTTTTCTTATGCTTTTGGTCAAGCTATTTTTGGGAAAATTTTCGATTGGGTGGGTACACGATTAGGCTTTGCCTTATCCATAGGATTTTGGTCTATCGCCACGGTACTACACGCTTTTGCAAGAGGCTTGTGGAGTTTTGCTATTTTTAGGGCTATTTTGGGGGTGGCAGAGGCAGGCAACTGGCCCGGTGCTGCCAAAGGAAATGCAGAATGGTTTCCGACCAAAGAAAGGGCGTTTGCACAAGGTTTATTTAATTCGGGTGCCGCAATTGGGGGTATTATTTCGATCCCTTTAATAGCTCTTATGACCATTTATTTTAGTTGGCAAATGATTTTTGTGGTCATCGGTGTGCTGGGGTTTTTATGGCTAATTCCTTGGATGGTATTGGTAAAAGCCCCCCCGAAAACGCACTCAAATATCACCGAAAGCGAAAAGGAATATATTTTATCGGGCCAGCTTAATCAGGACGTTGACCAAGATGGAAATTATGACGACGGCTACAATCCGAGTACCGGAAAACTACTTTCACATAAAGAAAGCTGGGGAGTTATCATTTCTTCGGCTGCCATTGACCCGATTTGGTGGTTATTTATTGGTTGGATTCCAATATATCTAAATGAAGTCTACAGGGGGAACGAAAAGTCGTTTTAGTAATGCGTAAAACGTTGATCATTAGAACCAATTTTACGAAGCGATTTTTTACATTTTTTCATTAAAATGGATAAAACCCTTTAAAATCAAAGGTTTTGTCATATTAGAAAAATGACTTTTCGTTCCCCCTAATGAAGTCTATGGCATGGATGTAAAAACGATTGGTCTTTACGGGTGGGTGCCTTACGTTGGGGCAATGTTTGGGGCTTGGTTTGGTGGTTTATTGGCTCAAAACAGATTGGGTGCAGGTTGGAGTGTAGATAAAACCCGAAAAATGGTCATCACATTAGGCTGTCTAATCATGCTACCTTCATTTTATGCCTTAGCCAATCCGGGCGCACCTGTAAATGCTGTACTTATCATGGCAGTCATACTTTTTGGTTTCCAAACCGCCATAGGAAATGTACAGACATTGCCGAGCGATTTTTATAGTGGAAAAACAGTAGGAACACTTGCAGGATTTGCAGGAATGGCAGCGAAAATAGGTGCTTTTGGCTTAACGATTTTAGTGCCTTGGCTAACAAAAGGCGGCAACTATACGCCGGCATTTGTCATTGGTGCAGCATTGGCATTGACTGCATTAGCTGCGGTTTGGATTCTATGTCCAAAAATTGAAGCATTAAAACCGAAAGTTCGTTAATTGGTGATTGATGACTGGTTTAATTCGTGTGCAAAATATTGACAATTAGATTTTTATATAAAAATGAAACTACGCAAATAATTTAAAAAGTGTCGATAGACACGTAACATTTGGTAGCCTATGGATTCATCCATAGGAGAAAGATTTAGCCCATAATTGAAGTGCCGTAGGTACGTTACATCTATTTAATGCACCGTGTCTATGACACTCTTCTAAAGGGGAAATATTCTCTCCCAATTTGAAAATTGGGGCTACCAAATCGTCCACACCTATCGGCGTTTTTATTTATATGTTTTTTTGTAAAATAATTTAATAGAATAAAAATATTTAAAATTAAATTTAAGAAAAACGTAATATAATGTACAGATAAGAATACCGTCATTCGTCGGTACAAGTTGTCTGTGTTACGATAAAAAAATAATTATGAGTTCAAACGGAAAAGTAGCTTTGGTAACGGGGTCAACAGGAGGAATAGGCTTCGAGTGTGCCAAAAAATTAGGTCAGGATGGTTTTACAGTCATTTTAAATGGACTTAACAATGATGCGGGCACCAAAAGATTAAAGGAATTAAGATGCAGGCATTACGGCTGAATATCACGGATTTGATGTGACCGATGAAACTTTGGTCAATGAAAATATCAATAAAATCGGTGAGAAATACGGAAAAATTGATGTCGTCGTCAATAACGCCGGAGGCTTGGGCGGTCGCTCGCGCTTCGAGGTAATGACCACAGAATTTTACAGAAAAGTCATGGCACTTAACTTGGATTCTGTATTTTTTGTATCAAGAGCCGCCATCCCTTTCCTCAAAAAAGGAAACCATCCGACTATCATCAATTTCACCTCAAATGCGGGTTGGAACGCAGGCGGTCCGGGTGCCGGAATGTACGGCACATCAAAGGCAGGCGTGCATACCATTACCAGAGCATTAGCCAAAGATTTGGCAGAATACGGCATCAGAGTAAACGCAGTATCGCCGGGAACAATTGACACAGATTTCCACAAACAAATTAAATCTACCAAACCGGAGGTCTTTGCTTCGTGGGCAAATAATATCATGCTCGGAAGACTCGGACAACCGGAAGATGTGGCTTCTGTCGTTTCATTTCTTGCCAGTGAGGGAGCTTCTTTTATGACCGCCGAAACGGTACAAATCGGTGGCGGTCAGGCACTTGGAATTTAATGTTGTTACGTAGCACAGGCTTCCAGCCTGCACGCGTATGGAACAGATTATATAATACAAATGAAAGTGCAGGCTGGAAGCCTGTGTTACATTATGAAAAAAGTAGTAACATTTGGAGAAATTATGTTGCGGCTTGCTCCTCCGGGTTGGCTTCGATTTTCACAAGCCTCACAATTCAATGCGATATATGGTGGTGGCGAATCGAATGTCGCCGTCTCACTGGCAAATTATGGGATTCCTACCGAATTTGTCACCCGTTTGCCAGAAAATGACATCGGCGAATGTGCCTTGATGGAAATGCGAAAGCGCGGCGTAGGTACGCAGCATATCGCAAGAGGCGGCGAACGATTGGGCATATATTTTCTCGAAACGGGCGCAGTAGCTCGTGGCTCAAAGGTCGTGTATGACCGCGCACACTCAGCCATGTCCACCATTGAAAAGGGTATGATTGACTGGGAAGAAGTCTTCAAAGATGCCGAATGGTTTCATTGGACGGGCATTACGCCGGCTATTTCGCAGGGGGCGGCAGACGCTTGTTTGGAAGCCATACAAATGGCGAACAAATTGGGCGTGACCGTTTCTACCGACCTGAATTATCGCAAAAAACTGTGGAAATACGGCAAGCAACCTTCCGAAGTTATGCCCGCTTTGGTGGCTGGTTGCGATGTCATTTTGGGCAATGAAGAAGATGCCGAAAAGCACTTCGACATTCATCCCGAAGACGTAGATGTCACGCAAGGTCATTCGGTAGATGCAGAGTCGTATCTATCTGTTTGTCAGCAATTAATGCAGCGTTTTCCGCGTGCGAAAAAGGTCATTGTCACCTTGCGTGGTTCGATTAGTGCTTCGCACAATTCGTGGTCGGGCGTACTGTATAATGGCGATGAATTATTAAAAACACGTACTTATCAAATCACGCATATTGTTGATCGCGTGGGTGGTGGCGATAGTTTTATGGGCGGTTTGATATGTGGTTTATTGAAATATAATGACGACCAAAAAGCCCTTGATTTTGCAGTAGCGGCTTCTTGTCTCAAGCACACAATTTACGGCGATGCCAATCTTGTAACGGTGGATGAGGTCGAAAAATTGATGCAGGGGGATGCAAGTGGAAGGGTGAGTCGGTAATTAGATAACTGGGGAATTAGGTAACTTGAAAATTAGGTAATTGGGTGCTTTATTTTGCTTTGCAAAATGCCTAATTTCCCAGTTTCCCAGTCACCTAATTTCCCAATTACCAATAAACTAAAAAAAATGGCACGTTTTACAAGAATAGAAGTCATACAAACGATGGAGAAAACGGGCTTAGTGCCTTTATTTTTTCATTCGGATATTTCGGTGGCAAAGACATTGGTGAAAGCCTGTTATGAGGGCGGTGCACGACTCTTGGAGTTTACGCATCGGGGCGATTTTGCTCACGAAGTGTTCGGCGAATTGAGCCATTTTAGCAACGCTGAATTGCCGGAAATGATACTCGGCGTAGGCTCGGTGACGGATGCGGGTACGGCTGCACTATACATGAACATGGGTGCGAATTTCGTGGTAACACCCGTTTTTCGGGAAGATATTGCACGGGTATGTAACCGACGAAAGGTCTTGTGGTCGCCCGGCTGCGGTACGCTGACGGAGATTTGTCAGGCGGAGGAATTGGGTTGCGAATTGGTCAAGCTCTTTCCGGGCGGCGTGTATGGTCCGGGCTTTATAAAAGCCGCAAAAGCTCCGCAACCCCGGACAAAGATAATGCCTACGGGCGGCGTTTCTATGGATAATTTGGATACATGGTTTCAGGCAGGCGCAGCTTGTGTGGGTATGGGGTCGAAGTTATTTACGAAAGAAGTAGTACGAGATTTGAATACTGATTTATTAACGGAAAATGTGCGAATGGCTTTGGATAAAATTCAAGCTATTCGACAAACATAGCGTAATGTCTCTGGCTTGCGCCGCTCGTACTACATGCAGAGGTAGTACGTAACGTAGACGTAAACCGGAGACAGTTATGCTACGGACTAAAAAGGGCAATATCTCTAAGAGATACTGCCCGGATATAAAACGGATATTGAAGCCACGGTTAAGGTAGGTGAATAAGTTTGAAACGAAGTTTAAGTTTAAAATTTTGAACTTGAACTTGTCCACGATAATTATCGTGATTCACTTTAAAACTTAATACGTCCGAATTTGTATTTCCGACGCCATTCACCATAAATAATCATTTCATTATCAACGACTTGTCGGCACACCATCGGTCTGATGATGACGCCAGCTTCTTTATTTCTAAAAAGATCTTTCATATCTACCGTTCCATCTGCATTGATGGTCGCCAGCATTACATTTCCTCTTTTACTGATTCTTTCATTGAAGACAAAATAAATTTTGTCTTTGACTACAGCTTTTGAAAAAGAACTATAAAAGGGACTGGTCGAACGTTGCCATTTTGGGATATAAGTACTCCACTCAATCGAACCGTCAGGGTTGATATTGACGGCGATAATGTCGTTATAATTGTATTGATAATTATAAAATATTTGCCCGGTATTAAAATCACGCTGCGTATTGGTCGAAATGAAAAATTGCTCTGCAATGAGTACTGCGCCGCCATCTGTTCGTAAAACCATGTCGCGCATGTCGAAATCAAAGACTTCGCCGCCTCTTTCGGCACGGCGTTCGCGCATGAAATTGCTCATAAAATCAACGCTAAAGTCCTTCATCCCTGTCCGCGAAACTTCTTTTGTTACCTTATCAATTGCGAGGAAAAATGCGCCTTTAAATCCTTCCGAATTTCGCTCCGAATAGAAGCCCGAACATATAATATCGTTGGTTCGTCTATCCAATTTGAATGTAATATCTGTGATATATTTATCTTGTAGATAGAGGTCGTATTCTCTACGTTCTTCGCCGTCTCTTAGGGCAATAATTTTATATTTATAATTAGCTTTTCCGCGCACTTTATTGCGGATTCTTTTATCGTAAATTTTTGCTAAAATATAAACATTGCCGTCATTATCTACTTCTATTTGGCGATGTTCATATAGATTTTCATCATAAGGTAACACTATTTTTTCGCTCCAAACGCCTTTAAATTCACTATCAAGTACTTTGATACTAAATCTATTGGAAGCTGCATCCGCCCCTGCACGTGAAGATCGCACATCGGGCGCTTCACTAAAAAATATGACGGCTTTGCTACTATCTGGCGAAGGCTGATAGTCAAATTTCCCCTGTAAAGAATTAGACTTAGATGTACTGGTCATTAGAGAAAGCCCATTCCCTACCAGTTCTCCGGTGTGCTTGTTTACTTCTTGATAAAATAAGATGTGTTTCTGTTCTTTTGCTCTGTATTGTGTAAAGGTAATAAATAATTTCTTATTATATTCAAAAAAATCTTGGAAAAAAACATTACTCTTGTCAATTTCTTTAATTTTTCTACTATATTTGAGTTTCATACCGGGCGAATAATGCTCGATTATGGTGGCAGGACTGCCCCAGCGTTGTGCGCCTTTGCGTAGCACATAAATACCATTCGCATCCTCAGCGATGAGTTTGGAAATATATTCGCCATTTTTGTTGGTGTGCGAACTACCCCATTGTACGTTTTGAGCGTGCAAAATAGGGCTTAATAGTACGCTTATTAGCAATATAATTAGTTGTTTCATATAAATAAAATTGACTGTTAAAGCGAATTTGTAAATAATTAGATTTTTTTTGGAGAAAAATGCCCAAGTGAAAAGAAAATAAATATCAGTAATCAGGAATTAGAGCATTCAAAATTTTTTTGATTCAAAATTCACTTTATTGTAGAACAAAAAAAAAGCCAAAGATGTATTACATTGACTAATAAATTAGTAAAACTAATTATGTTCGAGTACTGATCTGCGGATTTTGATAAGTGAAAGAAATTAAATATATTGTTCCATAATGCGCCGTAATTTTTTCTTCTAAAAAATTCAAAAAATCGCTGCATAGCCATAGCTACGGAACTATTTTTTGTGTTTTTTAGAAGGGAAAAGAACAAGCACAATGGGGCAAGTTATTTATTTTCTTTTAATAGAGTCTAATGATTACGGAATCTTTTTTGGCATTAGAATTGGCGATAATGTACGAAAAGCTTGATGTGAAACGTTTGAGTATTAAGAATATGAGGTAAAGAAATCCTACACTCTTTCTTAGTTTTAAATATATATAATGAGAGCACTTTTTGTAGATGACGATGAGTCTGTGAATTTTTTCCATGGAATAATAGTGGAAGAATATGGTGGATTTGAAGAATGTGAGTTCTATGACAACCCTATGGAAGCACTTGATAGACTTGCTCAATTAGAAGAGGAAGAAAGCCCCAATGTTTTATTCTTGGACATTAATATGCCGCCAATAGATGGCTGGGAGTTTTTGGATGAACTCAATGAGAGAAATTTACATATTCCTGTCATCTCAATAGTTTCTACTTCAATGAACCCTGAAGATAAAATACGCGCACAAAATCACCCTTTGGTCAGTCATTTTCAGAGCAAACCTTTGACGGTCGAATTTCTTGGAAAAGTAAAAGAAGCGTACCTTGAAAATCATCCTGTGATAACGGATTAAGGGTAGATTTCTTTCCCTAACCCAGTTCCACGATAGTCACACCGTCGCCCGCGCCTTGTGGGTCGCCGTGCCGAACGTTCTGTACGGCTCTGTACTCTCGCAACTTCTGCCGCACGGCTTTACGGAGAATACCGTCACCCTTTCCATGAATAATTTCGAGTTGGTTGCCATTAGCGATAAGTGCCTCATCTACAAAGGCTTCGACGTGCTGAATGGCTTCTTCGCGGCGCATCCCGCGCAGGTCGAGTTTGTTGACAAAATTGGCGGTGGTCACGGTGGTGTCCGTATTGATTTTACCTTTTATGGGGGCGGTTACCGGTGCACCTGCCTTTTGCAAATCCCGTACTTTGACTGTCATACGCAACTGCCCGACGATGATAACGGCGTTGTTTTTATGAATGGATTCTACGATGGAAATGTCGCCACCCGTCTTAAAACGTACATAATCGCCGACCTGAATAGGCGTTGTATCTTTCTTATTTTTTTCGGGTTTGTGATATACATCTTCGTGGAGTAGATAGACCTCCTTGCTGACCGTTTCGCGTTCGCTGCGGTTGGTTCGTAGGGCGGCTTTGGCTTTATCGAGGTTCTGTTCCTGCCGAATTTCGCGGATGCGTTTTTCGAGTTCTTGATTGATTTGGGCTTTATCTTGCAGGGCGTTTTGTTTGACGTCGAGTTTGAGTTTTCGGCGTCTGTATTCGAGGTCGCCGTTCATCTGTTCGTAGCTTTTTACGAGCTTATCAAAGTGCTTTTGTTGGGCTTCTGTCTTTGCCAATCGCTCTTCCAATTCTTGTTTTTCTCGCTGCAAGTCAACGATTAATTCGTCCACCGCCTTTTCGTTTTTACCTGTTTTATGCTTGGCATAGCTGATTATTTTTTTATCCAAACCACTTTTCTCTGCAATCTCAAAAGCATACGAACTGCCCGGTTTCCCGACGGTCAATTCGTAGGTAGGGGAGAGATTGTCCAAGTCAAATTTCATGCTGCCATTGACGATACCTTTGTTTTTATAAGCAAAAATTTTCAGGTTAGAATAGTGCGTCGTGATGAGTCCGAATACTTGTTTTTTGTTCAATTCTTTGAGTATTGCCTCGGCTATCGCGCCGCCGATTTTCGGGTCTGTTCCGCTACCAAATTCATCAATCAAAATGAGGGTTTTATCATCCGATTGGTCCATAAATATTTTCATATTTCGCAACCGCGAACTGTACGTACTTAGCTCATCTTCAAGCGATTGTTGGTCGCCGATGTCGATAAATAGCTTCTCGAAAACACCCATTTCCGAGCCTTCATCTACCGGTACGAGCATGCCCGCCTGAAGCATCAGTTGCATGAGTCCGAGCGATTTTAAGGCGATAGATTTCCCACCTGCATTGGGTCCGCTCAAGACCAAAATTCGATTATTATGGAGGAGTGAAAGCGTAAATGGTACGGTAGTTTTCCCTTCTTTTTTATTTTTTAATAATAATAAAGGATGAAAGCCATTATGAATGCCGATAAAAGGTTCTGATTTGATTTTGGGCTTTACGGCATCAAGGTCGCTGGCGAGTTGCGCCTTCGCACGTACCACGTCATAACGTGCGATGATGATATGGTATTCCTGAATGATAGGCAAGTAAGGTTGGATGCTCTCGGTAAGGTCGCGGAGAATACGATAAATCTCTCGTTTCTCTTCATTTTCAAGGTCAAATATATCATTATTAATTTCAATAACACCTTCTGGTTCGATGAATGCCGTCTTGCCGGTAGCCGATTCATCATGAATGATACCGCGTATTTTACGTTTATTTTCGATAGGCGCAGAGAGTACGCGCCTGCCATTTCGGAAGCTCTCAACAGTATCTTTGAGCAAGCCTTTTGATTTATATTGATTGATGAGGCTACGGAAAAGTTTGTCGAGTTCTTTACGTTTGGAGACTTGCAGACGGCGGATGCGTAGCAAATCAGGCGAGGCATCGGATTTTATCTTGCCTTCTTCATCAATCACGCGGTCGATGGCGTGTAGCAAATCTTCGTTGAAATGAATGTTGCGAACGATGTCGTACAAAGCAGGGTAGAGTTCAATTTTATCTTTTTTGAAAAACTGAAAAATACGATAAATAATACGAATCGTATCCGCCACGCGCTTGAGTTGCGACTCGCTCATCACAAAGCCCGCGATTTTGAGCATCTTCAATTCTTCGCTCAAATTCTCGTATCTACTCAATGGAAAATGGTGGTTTTCGTCTATCGTACCTTTATACTGCGCCACCTCATTGAGCATGCGGTCAATGAGGAATTTTTGGGTATGAAGTTGCAGCTTGGCGATGCGTTCTCTGCCAGGTTCGCCGAGGCATTTCTCGGTGAGTATCGCCTTTATTTTATCAAATTCGAGCTTTTCGTAAACATCGTTTGGTGCCAGTATCATTCGTCAAGTTTTATCATACGTAACACAGACATTCCTGTCTGTGCTTCATCGCAGGAACAGACAGGAATGTCTGTATTACGCTCAAAGATAATCTATTCGCAGCTAATTTGCTATTTCCAAGATGAATAATGAAAAAAAGGGGGGAAAAGTTCGGAATGAATGAATAAAAGACAGCAATTTTAGCTCAACGTTTATATCGTCGTTTCAGTTTTGAAAAAGTTTCGTCCTTGATAGACTCCATGAAAGTAATCTCACCGTCTTTCACTTCAATTAGTGCATCATCGACATGTAGAAAGCCATATCTATCAATTTGTTGTGTGCTATCCACGATGATGGTTGAGTTAGGAAGTTGTTGGAGTTGCGCTTGGAGAAAATCAATTTTTTCATTACCATTGATAATAAAGGTTTGTGGTGTATCATGCCCGTCAAATACTTGTTGGATGAATGCCACGGATTCTTTGGAACATGCTCCACAAGAATTAGGTTGCATGACAAATATCAACTGATTATCAGCTACTTTTGAATATTGTATTTTTTGAAAATATTTGTTTAAATAATCTGTTTGTTCTTGATAATCATTTTTATTATCGCATATGGTCGTTGAGACAGATAAAATTATGGATAATATGAAAATTCTCATTGTATATTGATTTTAAATATGGTGTAAAGTCCTTTTTCTTTTTTTTCATTTACGCGATTGACATATAAGCCTTCGGGAGTACAGAAAGTGAAAAATACTTGATATTTTTCTTCAAGTTTAATTTCATCAATTAGCTTGAATTGCTCGTCGAAAATCATTAAAATATGTTCTCTATCACTATTTTTGTTAAATAATCCTTCCTCATTCTTTTGTGACAAGCCAGGAGAGAAGAAACGGTAATAGTAGTTTTGAAACGGATTATAATGTACTTTATAATAAAAAGGAATGATGCTAAAATGTTCTATCTTTGTTTTTTCATCGTCTTTTTGCTTACGTGAAAGAGTATTTGCGAGTTGTTTCTGATATTTGCTTTTGCCTCCTACGGTCTTATAATTACCACTAAGTCGGTTATACAAATATATATTCGGATCTACTGGAAAACTGTACACATTTAAGGAATCATTTGCTTCTCTATATGTATGATTAGCATATCCATAATAATTTTCTTGATACAATATAGGGTATGTTTGAGGAAGCAATTCAGTCTTACCTGATGCCAAGTCTATTGCTACTTCAATCTTTGATTTGTAGTATGATGGCTTATGACGTTTGCATTTCCAGCAATAAGACTCTATATATAATTTATTATTTTTTGCATCAAAGAAAATGGGGGCGTAATTCAGGTTACCTATGGCATGTGTTTTATATAGTTTGTCAGCTTCATTATTTATTACAAGTTGCTGTTTTATAATACCGGAAGTATCAATTAATTTTATCATATAATCCTGAACAATAAAAATACTATCGAAATTATGAATGTAAATCGAATTAAACTGTCCATATTCGGCTTCGTTCGGAAGATTACTTCTCTTTACTTTAAATACTTTTTCTGTGGTTTGAAAATTATAACCAATTATATCACCATTACGCTTATTTCTTGTCAAATATACAGGAATATCATCAATGACCTCAAAATCTCTCCCTTTTATAGTTTCTACCACACTATCTCGCCAAGCCATTATATGGTTTTCTGTTGTGTACTCTACGGTGTACTTACTTTTTTGGGTAGCTAATTCATTCGATGAACTTTTATTATATTGTGTACTGCAACTACACAAAACAATGAAGATAAATATATGAAATTTCATTTTAAGTATTTATTTAAAAAATGTGGTTCTTTGACAAATCCAGTGAAGCGAATGAAAATTTGGGCGTATCCCCCTCCTTATCAGTCGGGGGTCGGGCTATCCGGCACTCTCTCCACTCCGCTATCGCTACGTTACGTTCAAACAACACCTACTATCCCTTACGCAAGGGACGAACAATCGCGAGGCAGAAAAGCGAACAATCACGGGATTTGTCAAAGAACCAAAAACGTTAAGTGTAAGTTTGATATAGAATAACAGGCACTCTGAGAGCACCTGTTATTATTAAGTATTATACTTTAAGAAAATAATCAGATTGTCTCAAGAATTATTTTCTCAAAAAAAGGTGTAATACTAACATTAAAGCAAACTACTCCGATTCGCTATAAAATAAATCAAGACGATATGCTTCATATTCGGTTGCAGTCATTGAGTTAACATCACCGCAAGATGTTTTTTTCTTACAAGAACCGTTCATTTCTGAACAAGCTGTCCGAATTGCGGTGTCCCCGTCATTAGGGGTACAAGTTATGGCTGACCAACCTTTGGGTCCGGATTTCAAGACTCCAAATTCCACTTCATCCTGTGAAAAGTCTTGTTCACAAGCAATAAACGTAACTGCCGATAGGATTAATAAACCCAATACTGGCAACATTCTTTTAAAATTCATCATAATTGATTAATTTTGATAATTCTGAAAATAAGTGAGTGCAGCTCTTTAAGCCGACTGCGTTTGCTTTTGTCGCCGTGTCGTTCTCATACCGGAGAAAGGCACGGTGTTTTTATTGGGTATTCTTGTGTATGCACGTAGAAGTGTGTGCATACGGTTTCGTCTCCATAAGCAGATTGATTTGAAAAATGAAAATAAGATAAATTAAGTACTTGTGTCTAAGTACTTATTAGTTCAGGTATGTATAGTTTTTTGCCGTTGATAGAGCAATAACATATTAATTTTGAAGTTAATATGGGGAGGGGGGGGCAAAAGCAAATTGTAGTCCTCATGGTTTTCATTTTTGTAGGTGAATAAATTATTTTGGTGCGGTAATCGGTTAATCCAAAGTTATAAATAAAAAATGAAACCAACAAATTTATATGCGTATTTAACGTAAGACAGAGACTCATACCATCATTCGTCGGTACAAGTGTCTGTGTTACGAAATAAACACTATTAAGTAGTGGGACATCTATTACCCCAACTGGCATTTATTTTGCTTAATCAATAACGGAACAAACGAATGATTCATTTCCCGAAACGAGTACAAGATTTAACAACATTCAAAATTCATTCATTCATTCATTCATTCATTCATTCACTCATTCATTCTAACACATGCAGTTTTTCACTAAACTAACTTTACTTATTTTAATGACCCTTGTGAGTGTGGCTACGCAGGCGAAAGACGGTCACAAAATCGACATCAAAATCAAGGATTACGATGCCGAATATTGCTTCCTGACGGGCTATTACGGCAACAAAAAATACCTCATCAAAGACACGCTTTTTCGTAACGATAGAGGCATGTACGTAGTTGAAGGCGATGAGCCTTTGGAAACGGGTTTGTATGCCATCCTATTGCCACCAAAGAACCTGCCTTTTGAGTTGATGATTAGCAATGAAAAAGACCAACATTTTAGTGTGGAATCGGACACTGCGGAGTTAATTAAGAACTTGAAAATCAAGGGTTCAGATGAAAATAAAGCCTTTTACGATTATCTTCGATTTACGGGTGAAAAGCGGCAGGAAATGACTGCACTTCAAAAGGAAGGCGAAGCAGAAAAAAGCGAAAAAAAGAAGCAGAAAATTGCGGATAAAATCACCGTACTAAAAGCGGAAATCGACCAATATCAGGAAGACTATATCCGCAAAAACAAAGGCTGGCTAAGTGCCGCGATGCTCAAGGCGTCGATTGAGGTAAAAGTACCCGACCCGACTGACAAAATGACCGAAGAAGAGGAGGGCAAATACCGCATGAATTATTATCGAAAACACTATTTCGATAACCTCGATTTTTCGGATGACCGACTGTTGCGCTCGCCTGTTTATTTCAATAAAATTGATTTTTTCCTCAATAAACTCACCTATCAAATACCTGATTCGCTGAATGTAGCGGTGGATTATATTTTAGAAAAAGCGAGTGCCAACGAGAAATTGTATCGTTATACGGTATTTGAATTTGTGTCGCGCTACGGCAATTCAAAAGTAGTGGGCATGGATGCGGTCTTTGTACACGTCGTTGAAAATTACGTGCAAGGAAAAATCTTTGAAGACATCGATGAAGACAATGTAGCTAAAATCATCAAAACAGCTAAGGAATTTAAACCGCTTTTGATCGGCAAAAAAGCACCCAACATCACCATGCAAAACCTTGAAGGTGAGGATATTAAGTTGTATGATATGGATGCCGATTATACGGTGTTGTACATTTGGGCACCCGATTGTGGACATTGCAAAAAAATGGCACCACATGTAGTTGATTTCTACGAAAAATATAAGGATAAAGGCGTAGAAATATTCGCTATTTGTACGAAAGATAAAGGAAAAAAAGAGTGTATGGAATTTATCGAAGAGAAGAATTTTGGTGCATTTACAAACGTATTGGCAATGACAAATCAGCAGCTTTATTATCGCCTCAAATACCGCATCAAATCAACGCCTATCATTTATGTTTTGGATAAAGATAAAACCATCAAAATGAAAAATATCGGCGCAAAACATCTGCCCGAAATCATGGACGCAATCATGGCGGAGGGGGAGTGAATTGTTTTACTGTTTCGCTTCGCTTATTGTTAGAGTGTTTTACTGGATATAGAAGAATTTTTGCGAAGCAAAAATTAAACAATTCAACAATCAGCGAAGCGAAGCAATTCAACAATAAAACCTTTCAACAATAAAACCTCACCCCCCACTTACGGGCGGAATGAGTACAACTTCATCATTTTCAGTAAGTTGTATATCGTTTTTAGCGTACTCTTGATTGACGGCGATAGCCAGCGAAGTCAAGCCTGCCAAGCGCGGATATGCTTCGCCAAGTGCCACCCGAAGGTCGCTGACAGAAGCCGAGTCTTTGAGTGCTAATTCAAATTCGTGCGTACCTACGATGTCGCGTGTGATGCCGAAGGCGGTGATTTTGATGTGCATAAATGAGTTACGAGTTGCGAGTAAACGAGTTGCGAGTTACCAAGCACTAATTCCACTCAAAAGTATTGACCAAATGAATAATATCGCGCTTCACAAACTCAATAATCGGTGCCATCGAATCGGCATTGGGGCTGGTATTGAAGTAGAGCGAACCGCGTAGAAAATGCTGCGTACTATCTGTTACATAAAACTGAAACGGTGAAGCCACTTCGCCCTCAATCTCAAAAATTGTACTACTCACGCCATCCGGTCGGCGGATGTGATAATCGTCAATATACTCGGCACGAACATTGTGTTTGTGAGCGAGCTTGTACGTATCATCAATGAGTTTGTCGAGCTTATTTTTCCCGATTTCCCGATAACTGCAATGTATTTTTCCTGATAAGGAGGGGATTATCAAATCAAACCAACATTCGGATTCGGGCTTTTCGCCAAAAAATAAAGTATCTTGTACGACCTTTGCGTACATAGGCTTCTCAAAAGTAAAATTGCAATAACGCTCTGAAAAGCGATTATATTTTTTTTCAGGATAATTGACCTTCGGATAGGCGCGTGGCTTGGGCGTGTAATCCGCTTCGCCACAGGCGATAAAAAAGAAGAAAAAAAGTAAGAAAAAGCTATTTCTAAATACGTATTCCATTGACAATTATAATATTATTTTGTAGATTGAAATTAATCAATCTACGATTTAACCCTTGTTTTATTCACATTAACCAGCGGACTGCGGACTGATAATCCACCGACCGATTAATCACTCAGAAGCATGAATTACATTCATAACACCCCACGTTACTTCCAACAGTTTCTTTACGAAAAACGTTATCCAATTATTGCGTGTCTGCTATTCATTTTGATTTATTATCCGCTTAATTATTGGTATAAACATACCGGTTTTTGGTATTCTTTGGGTTGGAACTCGTTGACAACTACGAGCGTTTGCGAATTTCAATTTGTCAATGGCGTCATCCGGCAGCCGATGAGTACATTTACCAATATTTTCTATCTGTTCTTCGGTGTGGACATTATGGATAAAGCACATACCGACTATAACGAAAATCAAAGGCATCCCAACCTGCTGATTGCCAATTTTCAATATAGTGTGATGTTTGGAATATGTCTGTTGGGCTTATTTCTTGGAAGCACTTTATATCACGCTTCGATGGTCGATATATTTGCACAAGTGGATATGGCGGGCGTATTTGCGTGCGCGCTTTTTCCCCTATTTTTTACACTACACAAACTCTATGCAGCACGTTTTTATAATAACAAACCCTACTTTAGTATGATGGGTTCTATATTGGTGGTTTTCCTCTTTTTTCTTTTTCAAAGCGTCTTGACTTCCTACTATTGGAAAGATTCAGCGGCGTATTATATCTTGCCCATGTTGTACTTTTTGCTGATCGGTGCTACGGGCTATCACAACCTTTATTACGTACAAAAAAGCGAACGTAATAGCTTGTTTATGAGCTTATTGTTCACCTTTTTAGCAATATTTTTATACTTCTATGATTGGTATTATTGCGATGAAATGAGCGTATTCCAACCCCACGCTTTCTGGCATGTTTTCTCGGCATTATCAATGTATTATTTCTACACATTTTTACGAAGTGAACATAATCCAATACTGAAACCTTAGCAACTTCAAACTCAATTTCAACTTCAAACTCAAACTCAACTTTTCTTGCGAAAAAATAAACGGCACAAAATCAAAGATTTTGTGCCGTTTTATATTTTATCCGCGAAAACCCGTCCACCGTCTACCGTCCACCGTCCACCGTCCACCGTCAGTCATCCTCGTTGATAGCCATTTTCGCGCCAGCCAATTCGCTGAAAGCGTGGTCATCGCCTGCTGCTTTCGTGATTTCCATACCTTTATTATAGGTTGAAATAGCGGTTGCAATATCGTCTTTCACTTCATACAATTTGCCCAAATGATAATACACGCCCACATACTTCGGGTCATTTTCGGCTATCATCAGATAATGCCGTAAAGCTTCATCTGCATCACCGATTTTTTCATACTCTTTAGCGAGTGCAAAGGTGATAAACGAATCTTGCGGTGCATCTGCCAATAGGCTCTTCAACTGTTCTAATCTATCCATTGTTTGGTGACTGGTTTATGTGGTTTATTGAGTTTATTGAGTTTATAAAGTCTGTAAAATGGTTGAATTTTGCTACGCAAAATTACTATTGACTTCATAAACTTTATAAACCTTACAAACTTTACAAATTCAATTCACTTTCCCACTGCGTAGACCGCTATCATACTTCAAAATATAAGCACCGGGAAAGCCTTTTGTTTTAGCAGCACCGAGGGCGGCTTGTGCTTCGCCGAGGCTACCATAATTGCCCATCATGACGCGATTGACGCCCGTACCTGTTTCTTCGAGCCGCACCGAACCAAGTGAAAGGACGCTCGAAAATTGATTAGGGTCATAATTGCGAACTGCCGCAAGTTGGATGCGATAATCTGTGCTACTCACCACAGTTGGGCTGCTGCTTATTACCGTTGGAGTACTCTGGATAATGGTCGGGCTACTCGTAACCACAGGCGTCGAATTGATAATAGTACCCGCTGGGTACGAGCGAGTTGTGATGATAGGTGTCGTGCTGACTGCGATAGTGCCGCCAAGCGAACCGGGCGTATAATCGGTCAGTGGAATGAACGTGCGTTCGTCCATTTTCATGTGGTATCTACCATCCAGCATAACGATGCTTTCGCGCTCAAATGAGTTCAACTTGGCATAAATCGGGAGTTTTTCCATATCCATTCCGCTACTGATGATAGTAGATGTAGAGGAAGAAGAAGCGGACGAACTCGTGACGATTGTCGCGCTGTAATTTGTGCCGACATTGAGCAATCTGCTTTCGTTGACCTGACGAACAAAGGCATCTCGATAGCCCATGCTTTGCAGACTTTTTTTGTAGTCGTCTGCTGTGCTTTTTTCGGAGAAAATGCCACTCACGACTTTGATTCTCCCGTCCGCAGCATCTACTTGTGCCATGCCGACTTCCTGCAATTTATTCCAGTTGATTTTGTCAGTATAAAGGTAAGATGCAAACTGCACAGTATACACCTTAGTCTCCGGTAAATATCCGCCAGATATAAAAGCATCTTTGAAGCCGCGCGACTTCACTTTTGCCAGTGTTTTATTGGCTTTTGATTTGCTCGTGAAAGTGCCGAGCATGACGCGCAACATACCATTTTGGGCATCTACGGTGTAGAGATAGCCGTAACTTTTTACTTTTTGGTATCGCTTCATATCGGGCTGCGAAGATGCGCCCAATTGTATCGAATACAGGGTTTCTTTAGCGGCTTCACTTGCACCGTTTGCGGTTAAATAAAAACCACTCAGCACTAAACTTAATATCAAGATTGTTAATCTCATGTTGAAATTTTTTTCTGTAAAATAAAAATTTACGCCAGTTCCCCATATAGCAAGGAATTGAATATCAATATTTTGACGTTAGGGAAGAGGAAGAAAATAATCTGCCCCAAATGAAAAAGTTATTTTTTTTATATGTTTGGCTAAATTTGACGCGCATAGCCGAGCTAAGTAGTGAGACAAAAATAGGCTCACAATTTTGACGTGGTTATTTTTTCGATAGTTTTTCTTACAAAAACCGCGCATAGCCAACGTTATGTAAGGATTTTTGTAAGGAAAAATAGCGGAAAAAGAAACCGTCAAAAAGTAAGGACATTTTTGTCTCACTACTTACGCAAAATAACGACTTTTATATGAAATTATTATAAAAAAATGAAAATATGTACAAGTGACTTCGCCAAATAACGAATTATGAATGACGAATTATAAATAAATTTAATTATAAATTTATTACTTGCTGATAATTAGTATCTAAAATATTATTTTATTATTGTTATTTATTACTTACACTTATCTATTCATCATTTGGCGAAGCCATTACAAAGCATTATCTTTGCTTTAATAATGAGTAAATTAATTACGCGATAAAATACGTCTATTTTCATTTACTCATTTCATCATGTAATCATTTATTCATTTATCATGCAAGACCGCGTCATACTGGAAGGGAAAAAATTCAAGTTTACCATTGACCGGCTTTGTCATCAACTCATTGAAAATCACGGGGATTTCAGCCATTCTTGTCTCATAGGTGTGCAGCCGCGTGGGGTGCTTTTCGCGAAGCACATTCACAAAAAATTACTCAAAATACTGGATATTTCTACGATTCGATACGGTAAATTGGACGTTACATTTTACCGCGACGATTTTCGGACACGCGACAAACCACTTGTTGCAAGCGAAACCGAAATGAATTTTCTCGTAGATGGACAAAAGGTAATTTTGATAGATGATGTACTGTATTCGGGGCGCACGATTCGGGCAGCATTAGATGCTTTACAACATTACGGGCGACCGGATAAAGTGGAGTTGCTTTCACTGGTCGATCGGCGTTTTAATCGACATTTACCCATTCAATCGGATTATATTGGTATCACGGTAGATGCCGTGGATGAAGCCTACGTCGCCGTCAATTGGGCAGAAAAATCAAACGGAAATCATAAAATATTTTTACATCAAAAGAAGGCGAGAGACGAGAGACTTGAGACGAGAGAATAAGAAAACAACTTTTTCTCTTGTCCCGTTTCTCTTATCTCACCTCTCGATACTATGTTAAGCACGAAGCATTTATTAGGTATAAAATACATTACGGGAGAAGATATTCGATTGATTCTCAGCACTGCGGAGCAATTTAAGGAGGTGATAAATCGTCCAATAAAAAAAGTGCCGTCTTTGCGTGATATTACAGTGGCGAATTTATTTTTTGAAAATTCGACCCGTACGCGCATTTCATTCGAACTTGCTGAAAAACGCCTTTCTGCCGACACAGTCAATTTTTCCGCTTCGTCATCTTCCGTAAAAAAAGGCGAAACGCTACTTGATACCGTCAACAATATTTTGTCGATGAAAGTAGATATGGTCGTGATGCGTCACCCTGCACCCGGTGCGCATGTGTTTCTTTCGCGGTACATTGACGCCAACATCATCAATGCCGGCGATGGTACGCACGAACACCCAACACAAGCCCTCCTCGATGCTTATTCGATGCAAGAAGCGATTGGTGATTTGGAAGGGAAAAATATAGCTATATTCGGCGATATTTTGCATTCACGGGTGGCATTGAGCAATATTTTTTGCCTGCAAAAACTTGGCGCAAACGTCTGTGTGTGCGGACCGCCTACGCTCATACCTCGGCATATCGAAAGTCTTGGTGTAAGAGTGAGTTATGATGTAAAAGAGACATTGCAGTGGTGCGATGTGGCGAATATTCTTCGCATACAATTGGAACGACAGGACATCAAATATTTTCCGTCGCTGCGTGAATATGCCCAATATTTTGGCATCAACCGAGAGCTACTCGACAGCGTAGAAAAAGACATCGTAATCATGCACCCCGGACCTATCAATCGCGGCGTAGAAATTACGAGTGATGTGGCAGATTCCAAACAGTCAATTATACTCCAACAGGTGGAAAACGGGGTGGCAGTACGAATGGCAGTGCTCTATCTTTTGGCACAGCAACGCAATGCATAGAAATAGCTTGAGTTGAGGTGTGAACAATTAATAATAATTTTAGTTCTTTGACAAATCCAGTGAAATGAATGAAAATTTGGGCGTATCCCCCTCCTTATCAGTCGGGGGTCGGGCTATCCGGCACTCTCTCCACTCCGCTATCGCTACATTAGGGAAGAGGAAGAAAATAATCTACCCCAAATGAAGCCGTTATTTTTTTTATATGTTTGGCTAAATTTGACGCGCATAGCTGGGCTACGTAAGGAGAATTTAGTGAAACATATAAGAAAAAGAACGATTCAGACGGGTGGATTATTTTTTTCGTCTTCCCTTACGTTCAAACAACACCTACTATCCCTTACGCAAGGGACGAACAATCGCGAGGCAGAAAAACGAACAATCAAGGGATTTGTCAAAGAACCATAATTTTCACAAATTATTATTTTAGCAGTTTATATTTGCATCGTAGTATTCAATTAGCTACCTTTGCTTGAGTCAGGGAACTCGCGACAAATAACCTATGCCAATCTACTCGTTCTTTTCCGCTCACTTTGCGTTATGAAAATATGTTTCCTCAACTTCTCCTTGCGTAGCTTGGCTATGTGCGTCGAATTTGAGAAAACATATGAAAAAAATAGCTGCGTCAATTCGGGCAGTTTATCTTCTTCGTCTTCCCTAAGTATCAATTTGTAGTTCGTTACTAAGTTTTATATATTTATATATATTCTATTCTTGGCTAACAATTTTTAAATATTTTTTATTATATATTTTATTTATGAAAAGATGTATATTTAGTGTTATAACAATTCTATTGTTATGCAATATGGCACAAGCTCAAAAAACGGTTATTAAACTGAATCCTTTAAGTTTGATTTTTGCAACGGGCAATGTAGCCGTAGAGCGAACGATATTGGATAGGGCTTCATTTCAACTTGGAGTAGGTATTGGTGCTTTTAGGCTTGGTAGCGGTGATACTAAAGCAACTTACACAGGCTTTAGCACTGTTCCTGAAATTAGAGTTTATTTGACGAGCAAACCTGCACCGGCAGGGTTTTTCTTAGGTCCATTTGGTGTGTATCGCTCTTTTACTGCTAAGCAAAATGTTGATAATGTAGATGGAAATTATGAAGCTAAACAGAATGTAAGGCTTCTTGGTGGAGGCTTAAATATTGGCTATCAAATTGTTACGCTCAGTGGTTTTTCAATTGATTTCTTTGCAGGACCTTGTTATAACACGGTTAGAACTAAGGTCGTAGAAGGCAACGAAGAAGATATCAGTGTAGCACCCGGTCTATCGGGCTTCGGTTTGCGTACGGGTATCGCAGTTGGCTGGGCATTCTAAATAAGGGAAAAGGAAGAAAATAATCTACCCCAAATGAAGAAATTATTTTTTTTATATGTTTGGCTAAGTGAAACATATAAGAAAAAGAACAATTCAGACGGGTAGATTATTTTTTTCGCCTTCCCTAAATTGATGAGTTGACGAGTTATCGGATGAACGGTACTCGTCAAACTCACCTCACTTTCACAAACATCTCATCGTTGTTATCATCGAATTCGCAGGGGACAACGAGCCTACCTTTTTTATTGATATAGCCCCATTTGCCTTTCATTTTTACGGCGGCGAGTCCTTCCGAAAAAGGGCGAGTATCATCGAAGCGCGGCGCAATAGCTATGCCTTTTCTATGATGAATAAAGCCCCATTCGCCGTTTATTTTCACAGCTGCGAGTTCTTCCGAAAAGCCATTTACATCATCATATCTTGGCTTGCGAACTATCTTTCCGCGTTTGGTTGCAATGCCGTATTTTTCATCTCCTATCTTATAGAATACGCGATTTTTATAAACTGTTCCGAGTGCGTCATAACGGGGCGGAGTAAGGATTTTACCACATTTATTTTTGATGCCGATTTTGTCCTCCTCATAAAAATAAATATAATCTTGTCTTTTTAGAATGAGGTGGTCGAGAAAGGGTTTATCGACTCTTTTTCCTTTTTTATTAATAAAAAGAATACGCCCTGTCGTGTCCTGTACCGGACCGATACCTTTGTAAAAATCGAAGGCTTGTGCGTACTCCGCCGGAATGACAACCTTGCCTGTTTTGTTGATATAGCCTGATTTACCATCTATTTCAACGGCACTCAGCCCTTGCGAAAAATTGAAAGTATAATCGTATTGGAAAGGTATTATAAGCTGATTTTTCGGATTAATATAACCGTATTTTTCACCCTTTTTGACTGCAGCGAGCCCTTCCCAAAACCAGTTAGCATAATCGTATTGTGCTGCAATGACCATCTTACCCGATTTGTCGATATAGCCCCATTTGCCATCAAGCATGACAGGCGCGAGATTTTCGCTAAAAGAAAAAGCATTTTCGTAAATCGGTTCTGCGATATACTTTCCTTTGTCATTGATAAAACCAAATTTACCGTCTTTTTTGACGAGCGCAATGCGGTTTTGTGCAAAGGAAATATTAGAGAGTGTAATTGAAATTAGGAGTAAGAAAATCGTTTTGTGCATCGTTAGAATGAGTGAATGAGTGGATGAATTTAATGCCTTAATGCGATGATGCTACAATACGTCAATGAAAGGAAGTATTATCGCATTGTAGCATTGTAGCATTATTTTTCAGTCAAGAAAACGATATGAACAAGGCAAATGTTATTCCAAGTGGGGATAATGCTACAATGTAATGAATAAATGAATTGAGTATGTAAAACATTAGGAGAACTTTAATTTGTTTGAATATATCACAAAATTCATGGCGTTAAAGGTACGGTAATACCGATTCCGTTTGCAGAAAAGCCTGAATAACAAGCAGATAAGGTGCGTTAGCACCGACACCGTTAGTGCGTACAAACGGTGTCGGTGCGCTGCACCTTTTATATATAATTGCCCCTAATGTTTTACACACTCAAATGAATTTTACATTATTCACTCATTCGACATTGTAACATTATTGCATTGCATCATTACAGCATTACTTCGTCTCAAACCCTTTGATAATTTCGTCGGCTGGTTTGCCAAGATTTTGGAGTGAAAATTCGACGGATTTAGCGAGTTCGTGCTTCGGATATTTCTTCATGAAAGTGTTATAAATCTCTTTTGCTTTGTCGAGATTTTTTAGGTCATTTTCGTAAATAAAACCTGCTAAAAACAAAGCTTGTGGAGCTTTCTCATAGTTGCGATAGTCATCGTAAAGCTGTTCCAAAAGCGATACCGAACGACGCATATCGCCAGTCGAACGTGCTACCTCTCCGGCTTTATATAAATAATCGGCTGCCTTCTCATCTTTCGGAAACCTTTTGGCATAAGTTTCGTATTTTCTATTGAGTTTTCCTGCAGCAATCGGGTCAATTTTTGCAGCACTTTCCGGATATAGTTGCGCTTCCAATTCGATGATACGCATATCAAGGCGTTCCTTTTCCGGCTTGAGATAATATTTGGCTTTTTCTACATCAGGATGATTGGGGAAAGTGTTGACAAAAGCCTGTCCAAGTTCTTGAGCCTCAATGCCTTTATTGAGTTGGTCATCGTACAAGCCTGCGAGTAGTAGGGTGGCTTGTGGAGCGGCTTTACTTTTAGGATATTTCACCAAAACTTGCTCAAAAGACTTTGCCGCCGCTGCCGGATTGTTCATAAAACTCAATAACTCACCGCCCTTTAATAGGTAGTCGGGTGTACGGGTTTTGTCATCAGGAAATTGCTCGGCGTAAGCGGTATATTTTTGATACAAATCGGCTGCAATACGTGGCTTTAATGTGCCGTTTTCGTCCTTCGCCACTGCTTCTTTTTGCGCGATGAGTATTTGTAGTTTTTCGTCAGCAGGCTTGAAAAAAAGTGCGGCACGTTCTGCGCCTTTGTGATTGGGATGATTGTCTAAAACGTGCTGGAAGTTGGTTTTTGCTTTGTCTATATTATTCAAATTTTCCTCATATACCGTGCCCAATAATAGGCGGCTGCTCGGTGTGATACTTGACCCCGAAAAATCTTTGATGCCACGCTCCAAATATTCAGCGGTTTTGGCATAATTGCCGGCGCGATACGCCATACCTGCGGCGCGATACATATAACGTCCGTTATTTTCTGTATCGTCGGGGAAAGTACTGGTGTATTCATCGTATTTTTTAAATAAATTGGTCACAGACTGTGCGGTAGCTTGTGTTTCAACTTCCGTTTCGAGTTCGGTGATTTGCTGTTTGAATTGGCTTTTTTCGGAATTGCAAGCGAATGAAAACATCGTTGCTGCAAATAAAATTAGAATTCTTATTTTCATAATTGTATTGTATTATTTGTGTTGTTGTATTATTGTGTTGTTGTGCTGTTGTATTTTTTGCTTCGCAAAATATTGATTATGAATATTTTGTTAATTTACTTGCTTCGTTCCTTAGGAACAGGGTTTCAATAGATGCAGATTTTGACTTTTTCTTTTTCCCTTTTTCTGCGTTATGAAAATCCTTGTATAGCTTGGCTATGCGCGGTTTTCATACCTTGAAAAAGAAAAAAATAAAGTCGTCAAGAACCTGCATTTATTAAAACCCTGTTCCTTAGGGTTTTAAAAGTAGAACTCCTTGCTCGTTTTTTTGCGTAAGGGATAGTAGGTGTTGTTTGAACGTAACGGAGCGATAGCGGAGTGGAGAGAGTGCCGGATAGCCCGACCCCCGACTGATAAGGAGGGGGATACGCCCAAATTCGTGTTCATTTCACGCAGTTTGTCAAAGAACCCAAAAATTAAAAATTAAGTATAGTATCAAACTGCTGATTATGAGGTCTAACAAGCAGGCAAATTTACTGTTCTTTTTTCATTTAAAAAATAAAATAAATGCGTTATTTAATTGGGGTAATATTATTGGTCGGTTTTATATCTATATTAATGAATTGTTCGCCGCGTAATGCGCATCAATTTTTGACTATGAATGAAGTCGAACAAAGCACTGCGAAAGTTGCAGCCTTCAGCACTTCTGGTCACGATTGCAAGGACCAAAATAATTATATTCCCGATGCTGCTCACCCGGAACATCATCAACTCAAACTGGTGCGTGTGAATTTTCACATCATGCGACGCAGCGACGGCACGGGAAGTTTTACGGAGGCAGAGGGCGCGAAATATGCCAAAGAGTGGCTCAAACATACGAACTCACATGTCATCCGCAATAAAGAAATGCACCTTCCTGTGGGCAATGCTACGCCCAAATTGCCGACAAATTACCGCTACGTTATTGCTGGTGACCCAAGTATTCCGGGCGATGATGGGGTGTATTTTCACGATGATGATGAGTTGTGTTATTTTGTTAAAACGGGAAAAAACAAAAATAATTATAAAAAGGAAGTTATCGACAAATATATTGTACAAAAAGGAAAGGTGTTGAATATTTTTATGATGCCGCATCATCCTGACAGTCTGGCTTCTCCGACTTATAGTAATACACTCACGGGCATTGCCTTTGTGCGCGATGGTGCGGTAAAAGTGGCGGGCAATTATTTTATGTATAAGAACCCAATAATGAGCGGCGGTAAGCCTTTTAATCGAGGAGCGTGGTATTGTCACGGGGTGCTGAATCACGAGATTGGGCATGTGTTGGGTTTGAGTCATACGTGGCGCGGCAATGACCGCTGTGATGATACGCCGAACCACAAAAATTGTTATTCGCAAAACCGAAATCGTCCGGAATGTATTAATGATTGGTCGAATAATGTGATGGATTATAATACACATCAAAATTCGTGGACGCCTTGTCAGATAGGGATTGTACAGCGAAATATTGCGAAAAAAGGCACGCCACAACGCAGACTTATCACACCGACTTGGTGCAAACTCGATCCGGAGCAACACATTAATATCGAAGATGATATCACGTGGAATGGTGCGAAGGATTTGGGCGGTCATCTGACTATAAAATCAGGCGGTAAATTGACGGTGAAGTGCAGGATTTCATTGCCTAAGAATGCAAAAATAACGGTAAAACCCGGTGCAGTATTGGTCTTGGATGGCGCGACGCTCGAAAATGATTGTGGCGATAAATGGCAGGGCATTATAATTGAGGGTCGAGGCACGAAACGTGGAAAAGTGGTGTTTTTGAATGCGCCTGTTCTGATGAATATGGAGAATGAGGTTTAAGTTTAAGTTTAAACTTAGACTTAAACCTGTATTCACTTTCGTCCAAAATCTGCGGGGATTTCGCCCCAATTTTCGGTGTCCCATTTGATGATTTTGGTGGTGTAGGTATTGTTGTGCAACCAAATTTCGGCTCTATCGACGAGTTCAAACATTTTTCTATTGGCGGCAACTCGTTTGATGGTCGTTTTGACGCGTTTATTGCGTACCCACGCTATAGCGGTGCGCGAATCGGAATAAATGGGTACATCGCTTTCCTGTTTTTTGAGTAAAGCCAATCCGTGTACAAGCGCGAGAAATTCGCCGAGATTATTGGTGCCGTATTGGAATGGTCCGAGTCTGAATATCTCCGAAGCATCCGACGTATGTACGCCGCGATACTCCATCACGCCGGGGTTGCCGCTACATGCGGCATCTACGCTGATGCTTTCCATAATGATTTGAGCGCGTACTTTTTCGTCCAAAGAAGATAGGGTAGGTTTGGCGGTTGCTGTTCGTTTTTCGACATAGCCTGTTTCGTTATTATAAGCTGCGTCGGCTTCTGCTTTTGTTTTGAAAGACTTGTATCGTGCGCCCGGATAGCCTTTGATTTGGAGTTGGCATTTTGTCCACGAGTCAAAAACTCCGGTCTGATTGCCGTTCCACACTACGTAATATTTCGTTTTCTTTGCCATAATTTCGTTAATCGTAATACAGACATTCCTATCTGTTACGCATGGAACACAGACAGACAGGAATGTCTGCGTTACGATTTTTCGATAAAAGTGAACTTTATTGCCAACTCAAACGTAAAGTTACAAAGGTATTTTGAAATTAATTGTACCAAAGTTGTGAATATTAAAAAATAAAATTACCTTTGCAGCCTTGTTTGATGAAAAGAAATCAAGCAAGTGGTTAACATCGCGGAGTGGAGCAGTTGGTAGCTCGTCGGGCTCATAACCCGAAGGTCGTAGGTTCGAGTCCTGCCTCCGCAACTAAAATAAAATTACACCTGTAAGTCAATGACTTATGGGTGTTTTTTTTTGTAATTTATTAAGATTATAGGGGGAAAGAGGTCACTGATTAGGTCACTAATATTAGGTTAGAGGTCACTAAAAAGGTCACTAATTGGGTCACTAAATAGCTTATTTTTAGGTATTTATACAGTGTTCATAACAAAATATAATTGTTATGACTAATGACACTAAACTAATCTTTGTACTGATGAAGTACAAGACTAAAACTAATTCCAAAGGAAAAGCCCCTATCTACGGCAGAGTTAAGTGCAAGTACAAATTCAAGAGTCAAGTTCAAGCTCAATAATTGATTCGCTTTCAGCGAATTATGAGAACATAATGTGTCGCTTAGTTTCGTCCACCCACTTACCCAAAACAACAAAAGACGGCATTTCTCTACAGGCTTCCATATTCTTCCTGATGAATGGCATACTCCTTCTAATTCCGTTATTAATAATCCATTAGCTGAACAGACTTCTAACTGGTTTCTGAACTAAAGAATAGTTTTGCCAAACTACCCTCATGGTCTGATTTTATTGGGCTGTGGGGATTATCATTTTTATTATTATTTCAACGAAATAAGTGTGCATTTTTAACAGTTTTTTTGTATCTTTATATGACCATATAAACCTAATGCCAAACCCATGTATATACTTGATAATCAAACAAATACTTTAGTAGAAGCAGAAATAGTAAAGGGAACTTTACAGGATATGCCCTTGAAAAAAAAACGGTTGGGATTTTAATTGGAGGGCTGAAATAAAAGAGACGGGAAAGGAGGTATTTATATTAAGATTACTATCTGATGACTCTGTGCAGGGTGCATTGAGCCTTAGAAAACATCAGGGAATGTTGACTATGGACTTGGTAGAAATAGCTCCACACAATAAAGGACAGACTGATAAAAGATATAAATACGTAGCCGGATGTCTGATTGCATATGCTTGTCAGGAGTCTTTAAAGTTAGAAGGAAATTACAGAGGCTACTTAGATTTTGTTTCTAAAACAGTCCTAATTGGCTTATATAGAACGAAATACTACGCTCAATCTACCATAGGACAAAAGATGTATATAGACCCTATCGGTGGGAAAAAATTAATTGAAGAATATCTAAACAGAAAGAAAGATGAAAAATAATATAGATAAAGAACCATTATCCGGCGCATTAACAGAACCTTTTAACGCTACTCCACAGGAAATGGAACAAATAAAAGCTGCCATTAAAAAACATCAGGATAATGAATTATTATCAGGTGCATTAACCGTTCCTATGGACTTTGATTCAGAAGAATACAAGGCACACAGAAAAATTTTGGATGAGAGAATAAACTCCATGTCACCCGAAGAAAAAAGACAGGTGGAACTTATCCGTATGGAATATAAAATTAAAAACTATCTGGATGCCGAAGTAGCAGAAGATGAGATAATTATAGTAGGTGAGTTTATAAAAATGTATTTAGATAAAATTAATGTAAAGCAAGATGAATTTGCTAAACACATTGGTATCTCACTCTCTAATTTTAGAGAAATCCTATCAGGTCAGCATAATATTAATCCCAAACTTTCTGTTATTCTAGGACAGCTATTTCAGATAGACCCTAAAGTATGGGTACAAATACAACTAAAAAATGATTATATATTAATAGAGAAAACGAAGAACGAGTATAAGGAAAAAAATGTCCGGTATGCTATGACTGTTTAATCCCCTTTTATAATGTTAGCCGGAGCTAGTCTATATTGCGTAACAACAATCGCGTAGCGACATACACAGTTAACAAATATATATCATTACAGGAACTAAGTGTGTCATTGGTCAGTCTTTTCCTGTTTTTCATAATCAAACACAATCAGGGGTTTTTCCATAAGTTTAGGGTTGCTAAAATTTCCTAAAGTAGCAGATACCACACAACTGTTTTTAAACCTAAAAAAGTCATCCATAGTATTTTCCAATCTCTCTCTATATCCTGCATCTGTCTGAAAAATATCTATCTCGTCCAACGTCAGAAAATAATCATTATAATCTTTACCAATGGCTTTAATCACTTTCCAGAGACTATCTGCCACGACTACTATTTTTACATATTGTCCGGCATCTTTAGCCTTTTTTATTTCTGCCTTAATCTCCTTGTCGTGTAAAAAAAGCCTAAAAAGTCAATAGCCATTTTGATAATTTGGATATATGAATTAATTTGGCAATGCTAATAGCTTCAAAGGAATTTTCTGCATTTTTTTATCTGGCGAAAACTCACCTCTGAAGTATTAAAAATAAATAAATTTAAATAAAAAAAATGTTTAGAAGAATCGAATTAGAAAAAGGTGAGAATATTGCATCGGTGTCATTTGAATTAGAAGAAGGCACTGACCTAACTAAAGAATTAGAAACTCAGGCTTTCAAAAAATATCAAAAGTTAGAGAGTACAAGAGGATGGGTAATTTCTGAAATGAATAATATTGAACTATTTATTGAACAGATAATTATACATTCCTACTTTAATTTTTCTCAAAATATCGAAAGGGAATTGTTTAAAGAGAATATTCTAAAGCAGCGATTTTGCACTTTAGCGAGTAAACGAAAAATGCTTGAAGGGATACAGAAATCAGAATTGTTTAAAGATGAATTTAGCCTTACAAATAAGGAATTATCCGCATATATACAAAGTCTTGAAAAACTGACAAAAATCAGAAATGAATTTGGACACAATCAAATTGCGATTCAAATACCAGATATGGTTGGTGTACTAAAATTCAAAAGACGGGAAAGAAAGAAATAAAGAGCTATCAGAAGAGTATCTAACTAATTTGCGAGCATTACATAGTGAAGTATTACGTATTACTTTGACCTTGATGAATGAAACTATTGAAATTCAAAAGAATACCTAATTACTTGCGTTTCGCTGATTTTTAAATAAAAAATAAAATTAACTATATGAATAAAGAACAAGCTCTAAACCAATTAAACGGTACCATTTACCATGAATTAGGATATTTATTATCAAATAATCAACCTTCGTCAAGTCTTGGAGATGTTTTAGAATTTAATGTTGGACTTAATCAAAATTGTGTTACTCCTGTAAACAATTATTATCATTTTAAGAAAAAAAATGGTTTAGAAAAAGAAAGAGAAAGAATAGAGAAAAATACTAAAAATGTACCAAGAACAATTGCTTGGTATATTGAGGTTATTTTAGGATGTTTGACTCAATCCATCGTTGAGAGTGGGAGTTTTTATGATTATTATGGGCTTAATGAAGCTGGGCTTAACAAAGTTGGTCATCATGATTGCAGTAATCTAAGTTTCGTAAAAAATGCAGCTCATTATACTCATGACAAGATTTTTTTTGAAAAACTCAGGGATGATGTTTCAAATTTATTAATTGAAACAGAAATAATACAAAAGTTAAGAGGGGTTGTAGGTGAAATAAAGGAAGACATCCGTGATACTGAAGAGTCTCAGAAAAAATATGAGGATAAAGACTTAGTTGACTTACAAGAAAAAATTACTAATGTGTTAGATGATACTGTGTATGAAATTTATAATAAAATTGTAACAGAAAATACTGAAGTATTAAAAAGCATTCCCCAAAGTCGTATTTTCCCGTATTCTTAGATGAGAAAACACTTAATTCAAAATAAAATATTGCTTTTACTGCAAATAGTACATAAAAATATAACAATAGTTATACCCGTCAAGAATAAAAAGGTATTTTAAATAATTTTAATTGCTAATCTCTTAATACACTTTTCATAACCGTTATGGAACAATACATACCATCAAATTTGACATTAATTATATTGATTATAATTATAATTTTAGGTGTAAATGGTTCATCTGCCCTTATAGACATAGTTAAAAAGTATATTCGTGTCTTTAAAAAGATACGTGAACCCGAAGAAGAAATTGTAGAGCCAGAACCAAAGCCTAACAAAGATACCGTCAGTCCTCCACCTCCACCAACAGTAGAAGAATCAACTCCTAAAACTTCTACTATAAATGATAAAGTAAAGAAAGAAAAACGAGAAAGAAAAGCAAAGGAAAGTCAAAAACGGATTGAAGAACAACACAGGCAAAGGCAATTAGAAAAGGAAGAAGCAATAAGAAAACGAGAAGAAGTAAAAGCCAAATCAGTACCAGCCAAGAAAGAAATAATAACTTCTAATCCAAAAACTCCGACTAAAATCATTACCAAAAAGAGTAGAGAAAAAGAAGTATTACCTCCTGTAACAAAGCCAAAGGAAAAACCTATACAACAGAAATGCTACGTAAATTATACATCTCATTTACAAGAGACTAAACAGATTTATCCTTTATTAAAAATTCCACAAAAAGGATGTATTGTTAGGTCTTATAGAATAGGAGCATCTAAAAGACGTGAATATAAAGAAGCCAGTTTTCAGCAAACTATATCAAACTATTTTTCCAAACACTTTAAAGTCACAGGAAATATAAGACTAAACACAGGTGAAAAAACAAGACCTTATGAGCCAGACATTGCTTTGGTAGATGAAATATCTAATCTAAATGTTAGGATAGATATTGAAATAGATGAACCTTATGCTGGGATTAAAAGAAATCCTACTCACTGTATAGGTGATGATACAAGCAGAGATATTTTCTTTAGAGATAGAGGTTGGATTGTCATTAGATTTTCAGAGGAACAAGTTCACAAAAAAGAACTAAGCTGTATTAAATACATATTTAAAGTAGTCCAATCTATTTATACTAATATTCCTGCCCTCTCTGATTTAGAACATATAGAGGAACTACCTACACAGAAACAGTGGGATGTAGTACAGGCTCAAAAATGGGAGAAAAATAATTACAGAGAGAGATATTTAGAACACGTATTTAATCCCTTACTACCCGATGAAGAAACAACTGAAAGAGGACTTACCAAACAAGAAATTAAAGAGGAAAATGAGGTAAAGCCTACTCTATTGGGAGAAGTTGAGACAGAAGAATTATCAGGTTATAACAAAGGTAATATTAGTGGTAGAGATAAAAGAATAGAGTTTTATCCTGAACCTCATAGATACACTATTGACAAAGTTCCGGTCCCTTCTGTCAGTACAGTGGTTTCTAAGTTTTTTCCAGAGTTTGACGCTTATTATCGTGCTGCAAATCTAAAACCCTCTAATCCTCTCTATGGCTATTCTGTTGAGGAAATTGTAAATACTTGGAGGAATAAAGGTACAACAGCAGCAGAACAAGGAACTTATCTACATGAACAGATAGAGAATTATTTTTTAGATAAAAAGTATAACGAACCAGAGGAGTTTTCTCAGTTCATTCTGTTTATTAATAAAAATCCCGTAACTCCATTTAGGTCAGAATGGAGAATTTTTGACGAAAAATATCATTTAGCAGGAACAATAGATTTAGTTGTTAAAACTGATGAAGGATATGATATGTATGATTGGAAAAGAAGTAGGAAAATAGTTAATCCAGAGAATCCTCCTACTATCATTACAAAGGCTTGGGGCAAAACTGGTATTGGTGGATTATCCCATGTAGAAGATACCAGTTATAACAGATATAAAATTCAACAAAGTCTTTATAAATACATATTGGAGAAAAACTATAACATAGAAATAAATAGAATGTTTCTTGTTGTTATACACCCTGTTTATGATACTTATTACAAACTCTCTGTACCAGAAATGAGAGAAGAAGCAGAATATATACTGGAATCATTATAATTTTTTATAATATTTTCAGCCATGCTTTTTAACCCATAAATTCAATCCTCACACCTGCACCCCCTACCTGCCAACATTCTCAATAGGAAGTAGCCTATCCCCCCTACATTTATTTCCTAATTTCTAAGCCACGTTCTCAGTGGTACAAAATCTTATTTTATTATGGCAAAACTAACAGTTGTGAGACTATCACAAAATGAAAACCAGTACGGTTCTTTCTCTTACAGAGTCACGGAAGGTACACCAGAGGAAAACACCAAACTCTACGGAGAAAACGACGATATTATTTATTGTAACCAAAAGATGGGTCTTTGGAATACACCTACACAGGTCAAGCAGTTTCTTGGAAAGTCAAAGAACTCTGGGAAAACTTACATCGGCTTTTCCATAGACAAGGAACTCAACAGTTTCCGTCAGCGCGAACATACAGCTACTTTGGCTGTAAAGAGTGGTCTGAATACGGAAAAGATAAAAATGCTGAAAATGTTGTCACAATTAGACGAGCAGGAATTAAAAGTCTTGGTCATATAAAAACAGCTTAAAACCCTGCCAAACCTTATGGCAAATCAGCGTAAAGCTGTCAGTCCACCACCACCTATGGAAGATGCTGAAATAGTATCTGACGAAACAGTACAATAGGCTGTCAGCATCAGGATTATATTCTTTACGCTGTTATTTTTTCTTTATACGAGTCAAATTTGACGCGAATACTCACTGTATTTGAGAATTTAGTGAAACATATAAAGAAAAGGACAATTCAAACAGTAGGTTACTTTTTCGTCTTCCCTTAAATCAGGACATATTTTCATAAACTTATTTATACCTCATCTCTGTGGCAGACGCGAATACCCAATATTCCAATGGATTGCTATGGAGTAAAACTATTTCTGGGTGTGGACTTGATTCACGCCAACCGAAAATAAAAAGTCCTCAATTTTGGTAAAATTAAGAATTAGTTGTCTCATTTATTATTGTTAAAACAATAAATTAAAATAAATGTAATTAAAATTACATTCGTTAAATATTTAGTGTTTGTTGTTTTTCCGCAGTTTTTATTTTTAAATTACGGTAAATAATATTGATAATCAAAGGTTTATGATAAAAAACATTTGGATATTTCTTAAAAACTCACATTGGCTTAATTTAAATTACAAGTAGTAAATAAAATAAATTACTTTTTTTATTGTTTTATAAAATTATTTCCTACCTTTACTTCTACAACACTTAGGAAAGTTGAAATGAAGCCCTATATCATTTCAGTTATCTATATATAACACCGAATAGGGTATTGCTTTTTACTACGATTTATCCAACATATTTTATTTCATCCAAATTCTTTCACGTACAAAAAATAAAGAATGACAACTTTGAAAACCTTTTTGATAGCCTTTGTAGCTATTGCTTCTCTACCAAGTCTCGGACTACTAATTCCTAATACTTTGTATGTCCGATACCTTGAAGCCAATACTTCAGGTATTGACGAGCCTCCCGATATCCACATTCCTCCGGAAGCAGTGAGCCAAACTGTTCGGCTTCATTCGATTCTTCTACCGAAGCTGTCTCTTTATATTCCATTAACTAAATTTTAAACACTTTTGAAACTTATAAAAATGAGAAATACAAATACTTTTCAACTTTTACTATGCTTGATACTTTTGATATTTAGTGTCAATGCTTGGGCGCAAGTATGCCCCGATGTCAATTCAGTAGCTGCTACTGAAGATATTTGTAGCGGTAATACAGCCGAGATTGACGCGTGGCAAGCTAACGTAACAGGAGATGCAGATAATGCTGCTGCCATAACAGATGCGAACACAGCAGGAGATGTTGTGTATTCTACCGATTTACCTGCCGATGTTGATTCTGATGCACCTCCGGCTCCTGCTGCGCAGATTGGTGTACACAGTGGAGGTAACAACTGCATTACAGAAATGCAGACAGTTTATGCTTACCTACAGTGCTTTGGTGATGATAATTTTACCCCAAATGGTAACACAACTAATCCCCCAACGGGTGGTGGAGAAAACACAGGAGATGATTCCTACCTACTGTTAGGTACACTAGAATTGACGATATATCCTGAAGTACAAGATCCTGATACTCCTACGACTGTTGAGGATGCTGATGGTTGCATGGTCACTACGGTTACTCCAAAGTGTAGTGATACATTCGGTGCGGCTGCTAATGTTATGGGAGGGGCAGTCGCTAACAACTGGGATGCTAATGCAGGAGTGTACTCCCCTACTATAGGTGAGCTACCGGGTATGATAGAGGTTGAGGTGACATCAGGCATTGTGGGAAATGTCTGCGACCCATTGATTATAACGGTGGCTACAAAAGGCTGTCTTCAAAATTGCCCTGATGTCAATGAAGTGCCTGGTGCTGAAACTATCTGTGATGGTGAACTGGGAACCTTGATTGACGACTGGCAAGCTGCCGTAACAGGGGATGCAGATAATGCTGCTGCCATAGAAGATGCAAATACAGCAGCGGTAGTATACTCAAGCACACCCTTAGTATATCCTGACGCAGCAGACGGCGTTCTTCCCGATGGTGTACACGATTTGGCAGATAAATGTGTGACAGAAATACAGACAGTTTATGCTTACTTAGAATGCTATGGTGCGGATGCGGATCAGGGAAATGCTGCTGACAATGCGTATCTATTACTAGGCACATACACATTGACGGTATATCCGCCTTATGATGTCGCTTTGGTAGATATGGTCATGGATGATGACTGTGAAGTACCCATCGTTGCAAGTTCTTGTGACAACTATGTCATTATACCAAACCCGGCTAACCCCACTGATCCGCCGACTCCGAATACTAATGCAAACTTCGACTATACTATCGAATACAACACCGGACCAAACGATGAATCTTGTTTCTCCGAACCATTCCAGGTAAATGTCAACTGTCCTGCTGAAGACTGCCCCGCTGTTGCTGACATTACTCCTGCTGCCCCAACAATTATCTGTGACGGTGACTTGATGGACGAATTTATGGACTGGCAAGATGCCGTAGCAGCAGATGCAGATAATACTGCTGCCATAGCAGATGCAAATACAGCAGCAGCGGTGGAATACTCAAGCGTAGAAGTGACTGGTGCTGTTACAGAACCAGATGGCATTGTTCCCAGTGGTGTACACGCACTAATAGATAAGTGTATTATACAAACAGAGGAAGTTTATGCTTACTTAGAGTGCTTTGGTCCAGATGGGGATGAGGGTACAATAAATGTTGATGGTGCAGCTGATAATACTTATCTACCCTTAGGTATGTTTACATTGAACATTGAGCCACCTACACAAGAACCAATATCTACCACAGACGGTTGTGTTGTAACTTTAGATTTAGCATGTGACAACGATGCCGCTGCACTTCCAGCAGTAGCAAATACTACAGGTGATGCTGACGGGACTAATTTCCTTTTCACAGGGGGTAATTACGTGTACACGGCACAACCCGGTGATTTAGCAGGTACTCTCACTATAGAAGTGAAAAACGAATTCGAGTGTAAACCAATCGAATATATCATAGATACGCCACCCTGCCCTGCCCAATGTCCCGCCGTCAATGAAGTAGATGATGAAGCAACTGTTTGTGAAGGTGACTTGGCAAACGAGATTATGACCTGGCAAGTTAACGTGGAAGCGGACCCAGATAATACTAATGCCCTAAACGATCCAAACACGTCAGGGCTTGGTTTGGTGTACTCAAGTGTGGCAATAGTGAATGGACCAGATGTGGTACCAGACGGCATAACTGCTGATGATACACACGACCAAACAGATAAGTGTACGGAACAAGAAAAGACAGTTTACGCTTACGTATGGTGCTTTGGTGTAGATGCGGATCAAGGGACACCGGACGATGAATACCTATTAGTAGGTACGTTTACATTGACGGTTCAGCCATCTACAGAATCCGAACAAATTGTCTTAAACCAAAACGACTGTACCGCAACTGTACCAAAAGGGTGTCCCAATGATGTATTTGCAGTTGCAGCCGCACCAAACATTGTAGGTGATGCTTTAGCGGCTAACTTTAATGCAGCAACAGGCGTTTACGAGGCAGAACTCGGTGACGATGTAGGTTCAATTGATATAGAAGTGACCAATGAATTCGGTTGTAACCCAGCCATAATTACTTTGAATACGCCGGCTTGTCCTGCGGATTGCCCCGATGTAGTTCAGGAAAACGGTGCTGAAACTATCTGTGATGGTGAACTGGGAGACTTGATTACTGACTGGCAAGCTGACGTGGCAGCAGCTAATGTCGCCGCCATAAATGGGAATACATCAGGAAATTTGGAATACTCAACTGTAATGTTGCCTACGGTTGCTGCACCAAATAACCTCCTTCCGAATGGCGTACACAGTCTGGCAGATAAATGTGTGATACAAACACAGATAGCTTATGCTTATCTATTGTGTTTTGGTACGAATGCTGTTGAGGGCGGTGGCGATGATTCTTATTTGTTGTTAGGTACATACACATTAATGGTTGAGCCATCTACGGAAGATCCGGAAATTGCTACAGTTGGTTGTGAGGTAACTTTAATGAAAGAATGTCCCGCCGATGTATTTGCAGTTGCAATGCCATCAAACATTGGAGGTGATGCTTCAGCGGCTAACTTTGATGCAGCAGCAGGCGTTTACACGGCACAACTCGGTGATTTAGCAGGTATGATAGATATAGAAGTTACCAATTCATTCGATTGTAACCCAGCCATAATTACTTTGAATACGCCGGCTTGTCCCGGAACTTGCCCCGCTGTAGTTCCGGCAGACGATGCTGCAACTATCTGTGACGGTGGCGCAATGGACGAGATTGTAACTTGGCAGACAGGATTAATAACGAGTAATAATGCCGCCATACAAGATGTAAACACAGCAGGAACTTTGGAATACTCAAGTGTAATGTTGGGTGGAGCGGTTGTTGTGCCAGACGGTATTGAGCCCACTGGTATACACAGCGGAACAGATAACTGTGTGGCAGAAATACAAGAAGTTTATGCTTATCTATTGTGCTACGGTGCGGATGCTGCTGTGGGCGGTGTTGATGCTGCTGCGGATTCTTATTTGGCATTAGGCATGTTCACATTGACTGTTGAGCCATCTGCACAAGAACCAATATTGGACACCACAGCTGATTGTGAGGTAACTTTAGAAGGAATATGTCTTGGTGATGCATTTGCAGTTGCAGCAGACCCAAATACTACAGGTGGTGCTTCAGGTGCTAAGTTCGATGCAGTAGCAGGCGTTTACACGGCAGTACCCGGTGACGCAGCAGGTACAATAGATATAACAGTAACCAACTCATTCGACTGTCCGATAACAATTAATCTGGAGACGCCCGCTTGTCTTGCTGAATGTCCTGCTGTAGTGGAAGTAAATGATGCTGCAACTATCTGTGATGGTGCTTTGGGAACTGAGATTCAGGCCTGGCAGACAGCAGCAATAGGAGGTAATGGTGCTGCCATAAACGATGATAACACTGCAGCGATTTTGCAATATTCAAGTGTACTAGTACCCGCAGATGCTGCTGCACCAGATGGTAATGTTGCCGATGGTGTACACAGTGGCACAGATGTGTGTATAGCAGAAACGCAAACTACTTATGCTTACCTATTGTGCTTCGGTGACGATGCGATGGAAGGTACTGACGATGATATTTATCTGTTGGTTGGTACGTTTGTACTGACGGTCAATCCTGATACACAAACTCCTGCTGTTCCGACACCAAGTGCTTGTATGGTGACATTAGCACCTACTTGTCCGAATGATGTATTAGCGGTAGCTGGTACACCTAACGAGACAGGTGACGCAAGTGCGGCTAATTTTGATGCTACTACGGGTGTCTATACGGCACAGCCCGGCGATACTGCGGGGTCTATTGATATTACAGTGACCAATGAATTTGGTTGTGAAGCTGTAACCGTGACTCTGGTGACTCCAGCTTGTCCAGATTGTCCTGCTACGGTTCCTGTTGACGATATGGCTACTATCTGTGATGGTGCTTTGACAACTGAAATCAGCGATTGGCAAACGGCGGTTGCTACTGACGCGACCAATACGGCTGCTATTGCAGATGCCAATACTGCCACTGCTCTTGAATATTCAAGTGTACTGGTACCCGCAGATGCTGCTGCACCAGATGGTACTGTTGCCGATGGTGTACACAGTGGCACAGATGTGTGTATAGCAGAAACGCAAACCACTTATGCTTACCTATTGTGCTTCGGTGACGATGCGACGGAAGGCACTGGCGACGATATTTATTCTTTAGTCGGTACGTTTGTACTGACGGTCAATCCTGATACACAAACTCCTGCTGTTCCGACGGCAAGTGCTTGTATGGTGACATTAGTACCTATTTGTGCGAATGATGTATTAGCGGTAGCTGGTACACCTAACGAGACAGGTGACGCAAGTGCGGCTAATTTTGATGCTACTACGGGTGTCTATACGGCACAGCCCGGCGATGCTGCGGGGTCTATTGACATTACAGTGACCAATGAATTTGGTTGTGAAGCTGTAACCGTGACTCTGGTGACTCCAGCTTGTCCAGATTGTCCTGCTACGATTCCTGTTGACGATATGGCTACTATCTGTAATGGTGCTTTGACAACTGAAATCAGCGATTGGCAAACGGCGGTTGCTACTGACGCGACCAATACGGCTGCTATTGCAGATGCCAATACTGCCACTGCTCTTGAATATTCAAGTGTACTGGTACCCGCAGATGCTGCTGCACCAGATGGTACTGTTGCCGATGGTGTACACAGTGGCACAGATGTGTGTATAGCAGAAACGCAAACCACTTATGCTTACCTATTGTGCTTCGGTGACGATGCGACGGAAGGCACTGGCGACGATATTTATCTGTTGGTTGGTACGTTTGTACTGACGGTCAATCCTGATACACAAACTCCTGCTGTTCCGACGGCAAGTGCTTGTATGGTGACATTAGCACCTACTTGTCCGAATGATGTATTAGCGGTAGCTGGTACACCTAACGAGACAGGTGACGCAAGTGCGGCTAATTTTGATGCTATTACGGGTGTCTATACGGCACAGCCCGGCGATGCTGCGGGGTCTATTGATATTATAGTGACCAATGAATTTAGTTGTGAACCTATAACAGTGACTTTAGCAACTCCAGCTTGTCCGGCTGCTTGCCCTGCTACGGTTCCTGTTGACGATATGGCTACTATCTGTGATGGTGCTTTGACAACTGAAATCAGCGATTGGCAAACGGCGGTTGCTACTGACGCGACCAATACGGCTGCTATTGCAGATGCCAATACTGCCACTGCTCTTGAATATTCAAGTGTACTGGTACCCGCAGATGCTGCTGCACCAGATGGTACTGTTGCTGATGGTGTACACAGTGGCACAGATGTGTGTATAGCAGAAACGCAAACTACTTATGCTTACCTATTGTGCTTCGGTGACGATGCGATGGAAGGTACTGACGATGATATTTATCTGTTGGTTGGTACGTTTGTACTGACGGTCAATCCTGATACACAAACTCCTGCTGTTCCGACGGCAAGTGCTTGTATGGTGACATTAGTACCTATTTGTGCGAATGATGTATTAGCGGTAGCTGGTACACCTAACGAGACAGGTGACGCAAGTGCGGCTAATTTTGATGCTACTACGGGTGTCTATACGGCACAGCCCGGCGATGCTGCGGGGTCTATTGACATTACAGTGACCAATGAATTTGGTTGTGAAGCTGTAACCGTGACTCTGGTGACTCCAGCTTGTCCAGATTGTCCTGCTACGATTCCTGTTGACGATATGGCTACTATCTGTAATGGTGCTTTGACAACTGAAATCAGCGATTGGCAAACGGCGGTTGCTACTGACGCGACCAATACGGCTGCTATTGCAGATGCCAATACTGCCACTGCTCTTGAATATTCAAGTGTACTGGTACCCGCAGATGCTGCTGCACCAGATGGTACTGTTGCCGATGGTGTACACAGTGGCACAGATGTTTGTGTAGCAGAAACGCAAACCACTTATGCTTACTTGCTTTGCTTTGGTAATGATGCTACACAAGGTACTGCCGATGATATTTATCTGTTGGTTGGTACATTTGTACTGACGGTCAATCCTGATACACAAACTCCTGCTGTTCCGACGGCAAGTGCTTGTATGGTGACATTAGTACCTATTTGTGCGAATGATGTATTAGCGGCAGCTGGTACACCTAACGAGACAGGTGACGCAAGTGCGGCTAATTTTGATGCTACTACGGGTGTCTATACGGCACAGCCCGGCGATACTGCGGGGTCTATTGATATTACAGTGACCAATGAATTTGGTTGTGAACCTGTAACAGTGACTTTAGCAACTCCGGCTTGTCCGGCTGCTTGTCCTGCTACGGTTCCTGTTGACGATATGGCTACTATCTGTGATGGTGCTTTGGCAACTGAAATCAGCGATTGGCAAACGGCGGTTGCTACTGACGTGACCAATATGGCTGCTATTGCAGATGCCAATACTGCCACTGCTCTTGAATATTCAAGTGTACTGGTACCCACAGATGCTACTGCACCAGATGGTAATGTTGCTGATGGTGTACACAGTGGCACAGATGTTTGCGTAGCAGAAACGCAAACCACTTATGCTTACTTGCTTTGCTTTGGTAATGATGCTACACAAGGTACTGACGATGATATTTATCTGTTGGTCGGTACGTTTGTACTGACGGTCAATCCTGATACACAAACTCCTACTGTTCCGACGGCAAGTGCTTGTATGGTGACATTAGTACCTATTTGTGCGAATGATGGATTAGCGGTAGCAGGTACACCTAACGAGACAGGTGACGCAAGTGCGGCTAATTTTGATACTACTACGGGTGTCTATACGGCACAGCCCGGCGATGCTGCGGGGTCTATTGATATTACAGTGACCAATGAATTTGGTTGTGAACCTGTAACAGTGACTTTAGCAACTCCGGCTTGCCCGGCTACTCCTACTTGCACCTTAACACTTGACCCCGAAACCGTCACTTGCAATGCTGAAACTGAGGACGTTGATACCTACACGGTTTCTATTCCTTTCGACAATGGTACGGAAGGTGCGCCCGGTGCGATGAATTATACGGTAACTACTTCAGGTACACTTGGCGGTGACAATCCTATGCTTGTCCAGTCCGGTATAATTACGATTACATTTACTGAAGGTCAGCCTTATGATTACAGCATTGAAGGTACAATGGGGAATCCGAACGAATCTTGTGATTTCTCTATTTCCGGTATTTCTCCGGCTTGTGGTATGTTTGGTGATGATGCTTTCATGATTGTTGACCCATGTAGCTGTAATGGGGATGAAGTATACGATGTAACAAACAGTATGGCTACTCCTACAGGCGTAGGTACATTCTCAGAATTTATTGTAGTAGTAGGACCTCCAGGTTTTACAATAGGAGTAGATGCGAGTTCTACTAATGTACCTGTCGGATTGAATTTCACGGAGAGCCCGGCTGGTACTTATACATCAGCTACATTTAACCACCAGTCTGTGCAAGGGTATACGGCGTTTATTACGGCAAACGGAACTATTGTCGGTTCTGTTTCTAATATCTGTGCATATCCGGCATTTACGTTGATAGCTGATACTTACACGATTGAGGTATGTTCTGACGACTCACAGACACCTGCGACTACCTTGACTGTTCCAGTGACGGCAATGATTGACGGTCAGGGTGTGATAGATACACAAAGTGCCGCACCTAACCCGTTTGACCCGAACCTAGGCGCAGGTACATACACGCTAACTTACGATATCACGACTGCCGATGATGGCAATAATGGTATAGCACCGAGTTTTCCTGATATGCCGGCTTATCCGGGGGCATGCAGTATTTCGTTTACACAAGAAGTCACGGTAACTGAGAATGATATTTGCGCTCCGGCTTGTGACTCCCCCAACGTACCGGTCGTGATACCACAGAACTAATCAAATCAAAAGTAATAGGTGGGGCAAAATGCCCCACCTATTTAAAAAAATACAATTTTAAAATAACATTTAATTTTAATTAAAATGACAAATTCAATAAAAATTACTTGTACGCTTGGTTTGATAGTTTTGCTAAGTGTAATGAGTATCAATAATACTTTCGCACAATTCCAATTTATGTGCGATTACAACGGTACGGCAGCACCGGGCTTGAGCCTCACTGCAATTACCGATGCTACACCGGGCGACCCGTCGGGTACTGCACAAGCCGGACACACACAGATTTATACGCTAACCGATGCTAGTAATACCGCCTTCTTTTTGAAAGACCGACCGGGGGCAGAGGTAAGCGCAATGTTTGCAGGCTTGCAAAATGGGGTTGTTTATACGTTCTGTTCATTCAATGTACCGGATGCAGAAGTAGATGATTTTGATGGATTACTTATTGATGCTGCTGCCGTAGCAGATGCCTCTGATGGTACTTTTATCAACACTAACCCCGATCCTGACATGGAGTTTTGCTATACGCAAGTATGTACGGAATACTCACTGACTTGCTGTGGCGATGAGATAGAAGGTGTAGTCGTTGCAGATGAAGCAGCCTGCGACCTAGCCGGTATTGAAGTCACTATCACAGATGCTGATGGTAATCCGGTATTGACTGATCCGTCTGACCCGACAAGCGCACCACTTGTTTTGACTACCGATGCCTTTGGGATTTATGGTCCTACAGCAGGTATCTACGAATGTGGAAACTATTTTGCAGCATTGACTGACAATGTACCGGCTTGTTATGATGATGGTGAGATAGGTCCTGTAGCCTTTGTTATTGACGGCGACCCCAATGGTATTGATACAGATGGAGCTAATTTTGGTGGCGCTACCAATATCCCAACTGTAGGCGAATGGGGCTTGATTATTCTTGCCTTATTGATGTCTATCGTAGCTGTGGCAGGTATTCGTGAGCGCAAAGCAAGCGAATTGAGTACGTAGATAAATTGATGTAGAAATTTCACCGGAACTAGTGTGAGGGAACTCGCAACAAATAACCTACCCAATCTACTTGTTCTTTTTCACTCATTCTGCGTTATGGAAATGGTCACTTATCTCGATAAACTCACATTTCCGTACCTTGATTGAGTAAAAAATAACTTCGCATCTTGGGTAGGTTATTTATTACGAGTTCCCTGAAATAAATAAAAAGCCCGTTGAGTAAGGGCTTGCGTACTAATAAATGATACACTTTAGACTATCTTTTTACTTTAGAACATGTTTAAATTTTTACAAACTGATAATCAATCCCGATAGCCATTGGGATGGTTTTGACAAAGCATTAAAGAAGGCGTTTATCCAAGATAAGCAACTGATTTGATGTGAAGTCAAGTTCATAAGATTTTGGTTTTCAGACAGAAAAAATTTAAACATGCTCTTAAGACAAAGCGTTCGAATAGACGTTTATCTGAATAAATAACTGTTTGAACAACGAAGTAAGGGATGAAAAGCGAAAATTCGCCTAAACATGGCTGACATTTTGCAAATGGTAGACGAGTTTAGACAAATTTTCGAGCAGATTTCAAATTATCCACAATTTTCGTATGAGTAGTGGGACAAAAAATTTGGTCGCCAATGAAGGCTAACAAAAAAAACCTGTTGACAAAAGTCAACAGGTTTTTTTTATAAAAACTTGATTGCCAATTAATTCGCGCACTTCCCCGGCTTAAAAATCGTCACCCCAGCCTTCTCTGCGATACACGGATTATCGTACGTCTTGCCATCGCAACCACAGACTGGGCGATAGACCTTATTACAGGGTTTATTCGGCTCAATTTTGCTTTCATCAATACAACCTTTAGGTGCTTTTTCCTGTCCACAACCGCCTTTATTCCAGTCTGTTACACCTGCTTTTTTAGCCATACAAGAGTTGGCATACTCCTTTCCATCGCAGCCACAGACAGGTCTGTACTCTTTCGTACAAGGCATATCCGGACGAACTTTGCTTTCGTCTATACAAGCCTTTTCATCTGTGCATCTGCCTTTATCCCATGCCGTTAATCCGGCATTTTCGGCTTCACAAACATTGCCATAAGTCTTGCCATCGCAACCACAAACGGGTTGATAAATCTTTGCACAGTTACCATCTTTTCTGATTTTACTGTCGTCAATACAGCCGACTTTTTCATTGGACTTTTTACATTCGCCATCTGTCCAGGCGGTGAGTCCAGCGTTTGCTGCTTCGCAAGTATTACCGTAGGTTTTTTCGTCGCAGCCGCAAACAGGCTGATACACCATCGGACACATGGCGTCAGGATTTATTTTGCTTTCATCAATACAATCATTCGCCGAACTTATCGTTTTGGTAGGAGTGCAACTCATCGCCAACATTAGCACGAGTGCAAAAACCGTCATTAAAAGTGTGAAATATCGCATAATAATTTTTAAAAGTGTGAAATATTGCATAATAATTTAGTGAAATGAAAATTAGTACACTGTTTTATAAATTTATTTACATTTTTTGACGTTTATTTTGAAATGAATCGAATCAAAAATGACGCGAATACTCACTGTATTTAAGGATTTTTTGGTGAAGAGTCATTTTAAAAGAAATACTCAAAAAAGTAAATAAATTTGTGAAACAGTGTATTAGTACACCGTCCAGAAAGTTTCTTTGCATTTTTGAACGTTTATTTTGGAATGAATCGACCCAAAAATGACGCGAATACGCTCTGTATTTAAGGAATTTTTGGAGAAGAGTCATTTCAAAAGAAATGCTTCAAAAAGTGAAGAAACTTTTTGGACAGTGTAATTAGAGAAGAGGAAGAAAATAATCTACCCCAAATGAAGCCGTTATTTTTTTCTTTTTCGAGGCATGAAAACTGCGCATAGCCAAGCTACGCAAGGATTTTCATAACGAAGAAAAAGGAGAAAAGAACAAGTCAAAATCTGAATTTATTTTTACGTCGTTCCTTAATAATGATTATTTTTTTCGTCTTCCCTTAATTCCTGATACTAATGTAGAACTAATTAATTATCAATTAAAAAAAAGCTTTGTTTTTCTCTAAATTTGCATCTAAATTCCTCAATTTGACGAATCAAGAATACACGAGTCAACGAATACAAAAACCATGCACATAACTTATTACCTGATACTTTTATCGGCTTTTCTGACTTTAGCCGCTGCTTGCAATGATACAACAACAAAAGACACGCAGCAGGGCATACAAGGCAATTGGGAATTATATACTGCCGAGCGCAATGGTAAAAACATTGCAACACTCGAAGGTACCTACTTCAATTTTGTAGGTGATACGCTGGTCAGCAACTTCCCGATAGTTCCCGTAATTCCCTACACCGTCCCCATCAAAGTTACAAGCAATACCATCACCAATCTCACTGAAAATGTAGTGTTTATCGTAGAACCGGAGAGTGCTATTGATACCTTACACCTCTCCACGATGTTCAGAGGCAACGGCTTTGACTTGATGTTGAAGAGAGTGAGAGAGTAAAGAGTGGAGAGTAAGAGAGTCTCTCTTTACTCTCTACTCTCTCACTCTTCACTTCAAAGCCGTGCTTTGAGATATTCCAATGCAATTTTATTGGCTTCTGTAGCGGCGGTTTCTACGTAGCGTTCGCTGCTTGGGTTGGCAAAAGCGTGATCCGCATTGAAGGAGTGCGAGATAAATTTCTTGCCTGTTGCTTTCATCACCGACCCAAATTTTTTCACTACTTCCGGCGTTATCCATTGGTCATTATCTGCCCAAATACCGAGTACATCCGTATTGAGCGTTGCCAATTGTTTGGCATCATTGACAGGCATCCCATAGTAAATCACGCAAGCCTCCGCCTGTTCGCCAGCCAGCAATGCGCTTTTAAGCGACCAGCCGCCACCAAAACACCAACCTATCGTGCCTATTTTCGCATTTTCGCCTGCCATAGAGAGTGCGCCTTTGACTACCGCTTCGGCACGGTCTTCACTCACTGATTTCATATATCGCGAAGCATCGTCCGGATTATCGGCGACATTGCCATCATAGAGGTCGAGTGCCATCACATTGACATCGCCGAGGGCTTCTGCGTAGCGTTCTGCTTCTTGCTTGATGTTGTCGTTCAAGCCCCACCATTCATGTATTACAAACAAGTATTTGTCCGAATTCGTCTTTGATTTGACCATATACGCGCTGCCTTCCTTACCATCTGGCGTGGGGAATACCACCATCGTATTCACCAACTTTGTGCCAATATCCTTTGGCGAATTGTGTGCGTCTTTAAAAGATTTCTCTTCGCTAAAATCACTCATATCCTTGGTCGTATTACCTGTTTTTCCAACACAAGCTACTGTAAATGATATAATTAGCGTGAATAATGTTATTGAAATGAATTTGTATATCATAAAATTGTTTGTTATTTAATATTGCGAAGTTAATGAAAAATGCTTTACTTGCACTAGATGTCGTCATTCCTTATTCGACATAATTATATTTTAATTTTTTACGAATAAAAAAAATCATGTAATCATACGTAAGTGAAAGAAATTAAATAAGATGTCCCATAATGCAAAGTATTTTTTTTGTCTAAGGATTTTTTGAAAGCTGCACATAGCCTTAGCTACAGCCTGTCCCGAACCCCGATTCGGGATAAGGATTTCAAAGGATTCTTAGACGGAAAAAAGACGAGTATAATGGCACATGTTATTTAATTTCTTTTACTAACTAGACTTTGGACGTATGACATTTTTTTTAACAAAAAAATACCATAAAGTGATGTTTTTAATTGTTTGATAATCAATGGTTTGAATGTATAAAATAAGCTACCTCTGCATAGTTTAAAATTT